>Ga0194115_10000822_pt1 | contig 43093 bp, 54 predicted proteins | sample TA2MahsurfametaG_3_FD_148656 | JGI IMG/M metagenome (GOLD analysis project Ga0194115, IMG submission 148656) | Freshwater microbial communities from Lake Tanganyika, Tanzania - TA2015002 Mahale S4 surface | ecosystem: Environmental > Aquatic > Freshwater > Lake | place: Tanzania: Lake... | reverse complement strand
CTGCGATTCAACTTCTTTCTGCTCCAACTTCTGCGTCAACTCCCCTGCCAAAGTTTCGTACTCGCCCTTCTGCTTTTTAAGCTCAGCAAGTTGCGATTTGTAGCTCTCATCGTCTTTGCCTGTGCTTTTGGCTTGGTCTTTCAAGTCCTCAATCTGCGTGTTGATACGCTGTTGGGCAACTTCAAACAAGTCGGACAGTTTCTTGCCCTTTACATCTTCTTCGGTCAAGTTGAAGGCTCTCTTGAACTTGGTCTCAAGGCTTCCAAGGGTCTTGCCTGTTACACGATTGCGGATGTCCTCATCGTCAACGGCAACCTCACGGGACACATACTTTTTCGCAAGCTCTTCTTTGAACTCGTCAAGGGAGGTGAACTCCTTCTCTTGGTCAAATAGCCATTTGGCCATCTCTTTGTGGTCTATGCTCATTTTCTACGGGTTTTAGTGGTTGGTGTTTCTTCGGTTGCTTGGTTGATTTCTTCCTCGGCATCTTGCTCGGACACAGGCTCGGCATCTGAAACTTCGGGGGTTTGCTCCATCATTGTTTCAGAACTTTGCGAAACAACGATTTCGGGTTCTTGAGCAATAATCATCCTCCTGCGCTTAGGGGCTTCTTGGATTGGCTCAAAGACTTTGCTTTGGGGGTTCAGGTAAGCTTCATCCTCAATGCGGATTTTGTACTTCTGCAAGAACTTGGTGTTCCTTGCGGTTTCTCGGCTAATCATTACGACCTGACCGTTGGCTTTAATGGCACGGATACGCCTGCCTCTCATTTCATCATTCATACGTTTAAGGGTTTATGGTGCAAATATAAACAAAAATGGTAATATCATAGTTGCGGCACAAGCCAATGTCTGCACCGATAGCCTCCTAAATAGATAAAAATTGTTGCCTCGTCCGTGCCAGGTATCTTTCCCTTCCAATCCCCCAGCCTTCCCCACGAGCGTATTTCCCCCTCATCAAAGACCTTGCCATCCCTTGCAATGCAAAATGGCCTTGAATCGTTTATCAATCCCCCTGTATATCTGAACCTCTTAATACCCAAAGCCTTACCCAAAGCGTAGCTAAACGAGCGGTCAATCACCGCAAACATCGTATCTGCCGTAAGAACGGCCATATTGAAAAGCCTTCCCTTTTTGTCAGTACCACCACCTACCATTATGTCCTGCAACCCTCCCTCCAAAAGCGACCGAGCTGAACCCGAAGCAATGGAGGCAAGGATGAAGTTTCGGATGTAAGCGTATAGATTCGTCTCAAGATTCGTCAAATCATCAAACATTGAAGCCATCTGCTCCTCATAGCCCACATCCGAAGCCAAGCCTGGGTCAAACCCCAATTTCTTGTAATACTCTTTGGTCAGGTCAGCCTGCTTGTCAATCTTGTTGGCCAAAAAGACCAACGCATCGTAATAACTACTCCGAGATACCGCTCCCTTAAATTCGGCCATTAAAGCCTCTACACGAGCGTAATTATCGGTGGATGATACAAGGTTGCCTCCTTCGTCATAGGAGAGCCGAGAGAGCAGTAAAAGCAGTAATACGAGCAATTCATCTTGCGACTTATCCACCTTTTGGCCGAACTCTTCGCCAATCGTGTCCAAGCCTTCCTGCTTGGAGGCCGCTATCTGCTCTAAGGTCATTGGTTAGGGTTAAGTGGTTTCCTCTTCTTCCTCTTCTTCTTCCTCTTCTTCAGCAGGAGCAGGAGGCACGGCAGTACGCGCGTTCATCACGCTCTGCGGAGTCATAGTCCGAGGGGCTTCTTCAGGAACAAGCGTCTTTGCAAGGGATGCAAGGGCTTCCTTCTGCTCTTCCAAGGTCAGCATCAAGAATTGTTCGTTTTGGTCAATCGCAGAGCGAATTAAGGCCTCCAATTCAAAGTGCAGGACAGCCTTCCATTTCGGAACAAGGCCCGTGCTAACCAACGCCAAAACATCTTTGGTGTCAAGGTTGAACAAGGGGTCAGCCTGAACCGACAGCTTCATAATCGCTGATTTCTCCTCTTGAATGGGGAATCGGGTCTCCAAATACTGCTGCGCCAACATCGCCTTGCTGAAAGTCGGAGCTTTCTCAATCTCGGCAGTCAATTCCGCATCGGTACGCATTTCAAAGTTCTGCGGATACCTCACGGCAGGCATCGTAAAGCCTTCGCCATAACGCATCACCCCTATCGTTTTAATCGCAAACTCAAAGTCGTGAAAGACCGTATTGGCAAAGCGGAGCAGGAAAGAATACAATTCCTCTCGGTCAATGGCCTTACCTGTGGCAGTTTCCCTCCCCGAAATCTTCTCGTTGTTCATTACATCAATGGACAAAAGCTCAAAGCCCATCTGAATGTTCGTAATGACCTGCTTGTTTAGGAAGTCAAGGATTTGCGGATCCAAGTCAATGAACCCGGCAGGGGGAATATTCACCTTCGTTTCCACCTCAGTCGTAAAGCGATTCGGGGTCTGCACTTGATAGACCGACATCGGACCGAACATCCGCTTTGTACCCGAACCACCGCAGCTGGAACACGCAATCGCAACCTTCTCCTCAAAGCCTAAAGCCTCCTCAACTTGCCCTGTGCCGTTGCACTTGTCGCACTCATCCACATACTCCCACTTCTGCAAGAAGGCGTGGCTGTACTTGGACATCTGCAAGGTGCTGAAATCGCATACCGCTTGGTCTAACGCAGGAATAGCAGGGGTGTAAAAAGATTGGAAATAGTAATCGCCTTGCTCTTGAACCGAAATACCACCCAAACGAGCGCAGGGTAATTGGTTCATATTGTGGCGATAGTAAAGCTCAATTTCAAACTCGTAGTCAGCCTTCTTGCCGACCTGCTTGGCTATTTGTATCTCGTTCCTGTCAAAGATGAAGAACACCAAGCCATCGTCTGACTTTGCCCTGCCATTCTCAACCTCTGAGCCGTAATCAGCCTTAATAATCGCATACTCCTTCTCCTTCCACGCCCACACCCTCTTGGAATGAAAGCAATGAGCCACAGGCGTTGTTTCAACGGTATCGTTGAACGTGCCATCCTCAAAGTATTGCAGATTGTCAGGCATCACCGCTAAGACCGCATTCGGGTCAGTCAGCGTCATAAAGCTCACAATCTGCTGAAAGTAGTTCTCAAGCGAAGTGAACCGAGGGTACTCTTGCGTGAAATACCTTTCCTGCTCCACATTGTCAAACCGAAGTTCGTAGTTTTGGCGATTCCATACACGCCCGGCAATGTTCACCGCCTTATGGAAATAAGGCACGGTAATGGGCTTGTAGATACTCTTGCGGTAGTTGAACTCGTGGGGAAGTTCGTTGGGAGCCTTCTCCTTAAACAGCTTTTCTGGGAAAGCATCGTAATCGGAGTGAATCCGAAGTCGCATCTCCATTTCCACACACGCCTTGTAGGTCGGGTAGAAGTCAGGAATGTAGAATTTATCGGACTTCTTCTTCACCTCGTACTTCTTGTACTCGGCAATGATATGGTCCAACAAGGGTTTGACCTGTTCAGTTGTCATAACTATCGCTTTTTACCGCCTCTGCACTTGCACATTGGGATGGAATTTATACTCAAAATTACAAGGAAAACCTATGCAATCGGCTTTCCATCGTAAACATAGAGCGTATCATAGTCGTGCCTTTGGACAATCTTGTACCCCTTCTCCTTCATCAATTCATCAAAGTCAGCAAGAGTAACTCCCGTATCATAGGTTTCAAACTCGCAGGTTTCAGCAAAAATGTAAGAAGGACGTAAATCTCCCAAGCCAACAATAGCCTTGTACTCCGCTCCCTGCACATCAATATGTATGTAGTCAATGCTTTTTATACGATTCTTCCTGCAAAAATCATCCAAGCGAATGGTCTTGACCTTTACGCCTTTCATATCGTAGTGAAGGCTTGGGTGAACAATTTCTTCGCTTGTTCCAGGCACAACGATAGGCTTTATCAATGACCCAGAATACCGCCAAGGTTGGCCGTTGTAGTTCTCGCTTGGAAAAAATGTGGCATAGCCTTTCTTATCCGAAATTGCGCAAGGCGTAACAATCACGTTGGACGCATTAGAAACACGATGCGAATAATTCTTTATGTTCTCAGCATCGGCTTCAAATGCGTAAATCATCGCATTTGGAAAAGCCTCTTTGAAGGCAATAGTATGACCAAAATCGGCAGCCCCTATGTCAAATATGATGATTTCGCCATATTTAGTGCCAAAAACCTTTTTTAGAAAATCAGTTTCGTTCATTCTCAATGTGATTTTTTATCTTTGAATAAATTGTATTCTCCTCGGCATACTTGCGAACCCACGCATTCATCTGCTCAAGAATCAGTTGAGGCGATGCTGATGCAATAATACCGCCTATCTCCTCTTTAGCCAACGCAGACTTCGTGTAATGCTTTATGTTGAAGGCAAAAGGGATATGCTCAAGCACATCGGGTGCGCCTACATAAATCGGAATGGCACGGCAGAGAATCGCGTCAATAATCTTGTCGGAGATATAACCCTGCCAAATGCCGTTCTCCATACACACCGAATAGCGGTACGGAATAAGACCGTCAGCCTTGTTTTGTAGCTCTCCCTTACCAAGACCAAGGCCACGCCCATAAACATCAGCATAGGCCGTCTGTGCGAGTTCTCTGGCCAATTTAACGCGGTTTAGGTAGAAGCCGTGGGAGATACCGCTCGTCACCATACTCAATACCCTTGTCTTGCGGTCGGCAATGGAGTCCTTGAGATAGTCCTTCAAAGGGCCATCCATGTGATAGAACATCCCACAAGGGAAGCCAACCAAGTTGCCTTGGATGCCGTAGGTGGATGGATGGGCGCAGGTGTAAACGGTGGAGCAGTACGATCCGATATTCCTGTCAAAGAAATCGTGGTCGGGTGGCTCTTGGATAAAGCCGATAACTCTCTCTTTTGGCACTCTTGGCTCTGCGCCTCTCTTGTCGTTAAAGACCACAAGCCAATCGTAGGAATCGTCATCCACGAACTGAATGCCATCGGATTCCCCCCAAAGGGACTGCTCCATAATCCTTTGGTTCAATCCTGTGGAATCGGTCCAATTACAAATCGCCCTGACCTTAACGCTCATATCAAAATTTTTCAGGGATGCAACTCACGAAGGTTCTTTGAATCAGTCTATGATTTCGTTTGTTGGTCTTATGTAAGTTCTTGTTTTGATAAAAGCGAACCCTATCCTCATCATCGTGCTTAATGGTCTTTATGCCATTGTGGAATGCCCTTTGCTCAAAGCCTTGAGCCTCAATGCGCCAATAAAAGTCCACGTCGTCAAATCCCCATCCATCCACTACCTCGTTGTAACCACGAACTCGGCTGAAAAGTTCTCGCCATACCATACAACATCCCGTACCATCGCCAAACCCCCAACCGGTTACAAACGCGCCCCCCTCCATAACCTTCTGCCTGTGGTAGTTCACAAAAGAATCGTTGGTCATTAATGCGTCTGCATCCATAAACAAGAAGGTGTCTGCCTTCGGAGAGGCCGATAACGCCCCAAGATTCCTTGCGTGGCTCAAGTTAAAGCCTTCGGCATCGTGCCTTACTGCCCGAACCCTTGGGTGATTCAGTTCTTCTGCATAATCCCCACTCTTATCGGGGTCTCCATAATCCACCACAATAATCTCGTAATTATCTCCAACTTGAGTTGTCCAAGTAGGCAACGCCTCCTCCAAATGGTGCATCCTGCCCTTACAGGTCGTTATGATTGAAACAAAGCCTTCTAATTCCATCGTATCAGTTGCTTTTGCTTTCCTGCGTGTTTTTGCTTTACAAGGCTATGCCATTTGTATTCGTGGGTCAATCCCATATTAGCGTGATATTGACCTAAAAGATTGCAAGACATCTCCCAAGCCGAATTATGCGTAAATCCTTCACCTCCGTAAAGACCCAAGACATAATAGTTCTCATAAACCCATTTGACAATTTTGCCTGTCATTGAGTTTTTGAACTGAAAATAAACGGGGTTTAATCCGCACCAAGGGTCAATTCGGTATTGGGCGCAGGCGATATTGAACGCAAGTTCATCGGGATATGTGCCTCCCCAAGGCATCTTCAATCTGCTTATAGGAATACCATTGTCAATGTTATCCCTCACCTGCTCAAAGAACTCGGTCAATTTCTCTCCCTTCCGCAAGAACATAAACGAACTGTTTATGGCCGTAACCTTCGCATCGTCAGGAAGTTCGTGATATTCCCAAATTGTGTCAAGGGTTGCCCATTGCATTTCCACAAAATCAGGGCCGTTCTCCTTTAGGTTCGCCATCGGAGTTTTACCCTCAGGATCCGTCCAACTTGCGGTCTGCGAAAAGAAATAACCCTCCTTCGGCAAAGCCAACATCCTCTCAATCAATGGCTTTATGGACTTGAGAGCAATGCCATCTGTGTCAAAGTACAGGTTGTTGTCAAAGGCCATATACTTGTCAATGCGGGTTTTGGCTCTGCCAGGGCTAAATATCCTCCCATCAATATAGAGGTCATCTCGCTCAATCAAATCAATCTGATTAAAAACCCAATACTTATGCCCCAAAAGCACATTCTTGCTATCGCAAATGAACTGTATCGGTATGTCGTTGTCAAAATGCTTGACCGATAAGGCGAAGTTGTACGCCATTTCGTGATAGGCAGGCTTTCCAAAAGCCATTATCACTATGCCTGTGGTTTGTTCACTCATTTGTGCAAATATAGGTTATTTCAAAAAAAATCCCCGACTATTAGCCGAGGATTCTTTCGTTTACCGAAGGTTCACTTACGCTCCGAAGATAGCGTCTGCGTTGGAAGGCGCAGGGAACTTCTGAGGCAGTTGGTCTGGACCAAGCGAAGCACGAGCCGTGCAGTTGAACATCTGCAACTCCTTGTTAGAGGCAGGGACGTTCACAGGCAAACAAACGTAGTTCACGGGTTGGGTAATCACCATAACTTCGTTGGAGCCACACAGATAGAGAACCAACCCCGTTACGCGCTTGTTCAGAGCGTTATAGAAGTCAATAGCACCATCAGTAGTGTTGGCATCCATCCAAGTAGCGGTGAAATCAAACCCGGCCAAGAGGCTTTGTGGGCCACAACCAACAGGATTGTCCACATCTACGGGAGATGCGTCAGGAACAGTTCCACGAACATTTTTGATAATCTTGAGGTCTCCAGCACCGATAGCAGCAAGGTATTTTGCTCCATTGCTCCAATCGGCAGCAGTAGCAAAAGTCGCACCCGTACCGAAAGCGTCCTCTTCAAGAATACCTATCGCAGAAATGCCTCCCCTGTTGTATGAGCCACAAAGTACGAGTTCGTGGTCTGGTAAAACAGTACAGCCATATTCTAAATAAGCCATTTTATTGAAATTGAAAGGATTAAGGGTTTGTCATTGTATGGCAGACAGGCCACATCGCACGATTGTAGGACAAAGATACGCTATTCAAAGGTTAAGTTAAAAGTCAAGTCAAAGATGGTGTCGTTTGGATCAGGGGTAGGTTCAACGCCCGAATAAATGTACGGACCTACCCTTTGGTCATCGGGCGTTTCTTCGTACTCGCCAAGGATTCCTGCACAGCAAAGCTCTTTCTTCAAATCCTGCTCCCTTACCTCAATCTCTAAAAACGCAGGAGCAACAAGCCTTGTGCGAATCCAAGAAGGGGAATAGGTTTCCGTTCTTGTGAAATAGAAGTAAACGTCATTGCCATCATCAACCGAAAACCTGTCGTGCCGACACGCCAACCGCAGAAAATTGTGAACGTGCTTAGGCGATAGATTCACCACCATCTCCAAAAACTCCCTGCTCTCCGCATACACAATGTTTTTCTTGCCTCGGCTATCCTGATAGCTTATCATTTCTCCATCGTATTGCGGATTGCGAAGTTCTCCGTAAACCCTTGTCAGGTGATACCATCGTTGGATTTCAAGTTCGGTGGAAAAGGTCGGGTAGGTAAATCCAAAAGCACAAACCTCTCTGTCCGTCAATGCGTCCTGTCCTGCCTTTATCCTTAAAGTGCCGCAGTCGTTGGAAATCAACTTGTAATCTGCCGAAACAAACACATCCAAGTCATCGACATACTCCTGAGCCGTTTTGTTTTTGTCGTTGCAATACTCTTTAGTAAACCAAACCCTAAAGCAAGGCTCTTCTTCCAAAAGCGAAAAAGCATCTGTAATGCTAAAAAGGTAATAGTAATAACTGTTTTGAGCCACCATTGGATAGTTTGGGCCTTGCGCAGTATAATCCGAAGAAAACAACCTTGCCTGCGTTGAAGTCTGAATTAACTGCTTGAATAGGTTTACCCTAAAATTCGGTATCAACGTGGCATCGTAAGTGGATATTTTCTGAACGGTTAAATCGGATATTCTGTAAAAAAAGGTGTCGCTCAGAACGCTCATCCTACCTGAGGTAATAGACAAATTTGCGTTAGTCGTTGGCCCTAATGTATAGTAATAAAACTCATAATAACCCTTGCGAGTAGATGCTCCTGCATAGGGTATTTCACCGATTAAATACTCATTGCCGCCTGACTGAAGGACGCTTACCACGATTTTGTCCTTGAAAAACATTTGTGCCGCTGGCGTAACGCCATCAAGGTAAAATCTTACTTTGTAATACGAATGTGGAGTGTCAAATGGGGTAGTTGCAGTTACAAGTGCAGGGCTTTTGTTTTGACCAAGGCTTTGATTGAGTATGTAATTAATGGCCAAAGAGGCATTTGAAAACGGTCCTCCGTTAATGGTTATAAGCGATATTAATGCCGTACTAGCACTAAAATATACATCGCCATTTGAGCCAAAGGACGCAAAAGTTGGAAAGTTTTCGGTTGCGGCTATAAACCCATTAGCGTATCTCCTTGTCGTTAATGCGCCATTATTTTCACGCATTTGATATTTAATGCCGTTTGTTTTAAGGCCAAAGTCGTTGTTGGATAATGCCTCACCGCAGTAGGGTTCGGTGGACTGCATACTTATTTGTTCGGTTTGCTGACCGCCCTCCCCATCGTCCTCGTAGGTAATGGGCATCGCATATTCCCCTGTCTTGCAATTTAGACAAGCCGAATCGTCATCGGAAACGCATTGTATTGTAAGGTTGGTTATCTTAAATACAGGGGCATTTCCAGGAGCATCCGCATATATGTCAATCCAAAAATTAGTTCCTCTCGTGGTAAGGTTTATGGGATCGTTTGAGGCTGGAAGGGGATTCACGACAATCGGAATGGAATACCATCCGTTTCCCACAATACGAACCTCATTGATAGATTTTACAATTACAGAAGAGTAGTCGTAAGACTCCGGATACCCTGCATTATATCCAAACTCATCAACATAAAACCTCATTAATGCGTAGTTGCAATTTAATGGAGGTGTAAAATTGTAGCTCACATAAATTTTTACTCCGTTTTCTGGAGCCGTAAAAAAGGAAAAGTAAGTCGATCCGTTAAAATTCAATTCTCCCGTCCCAACAAGCCAAGAATTGTTGGTTTGATTGTTTATATAATACCCTCCGCCAATATCTGCGGGCAACGCCTGATTGGTTGCCCAATCCACAGGAGTTATGGATTGGCCTAAAACGTGAGGCGTTTGCCCGAAAGGCTGATTTGGATTAATCATTCTGTTAGAAGTTCAAAGGTAGTCATTCCTGTTTTAATGGAGAAAGAAATCTTCTTAATCCACGCCCTGCGCCCATCGCAAAGAATATAGCCAAATGGGTTTGCTATAATATCGTTGAGTTGGGAGGTCGTAATCGGGTATTCAAAAGACAACTCGTTCTTCAAGTCCGTGTCAATGCCGCTTATATTCCACCAAGGAAAGGTGTTGTTGCTTTTGGGTATTTTTCTGCCAGACAAGAAATAACCATTCCTCGTCTTATTAACGTGATTCCTTGCAACGAAGTGGTTAATAACCGAAAAACAAGTCTCTGCATCATTATTGAATGTAATCGTAGCAGGCGGAACTTGTTGCCCTACCATATTATACGTTGCCGTAATGCCAAGCCTTTTTATCGGGTAGAATGCCGTGTTGTTCGGAAAAGCCGTGCTTGTAGGCAAAATCTCCGCCATATAAATGTTCTCGTCAGAGATGTTGTCCGACAAATAGGAGGTATCCCCCCAATTCGCGGGATAGAATACAGAGGTTGCATTCAGCGAACTGTCCGAGCAAGAATCGGTCGTAAACCCTATGCTCTGATGTAAATAGAAGTTTGTCCTTGAGCCTGTAAGCCCTGTCTGCAAAGCCGAGAAAACAAACGTATCGCCCCTCTTGAACATCAAGTCTTTAATATCCTCCACCGCAAATATCTGCGTTGATATATTGAAGGTGTCAGGCTCAGGCTCTATCTGTATCGTATATGTGCCATCGGTATTCTTCTTTGGGATAATGCAAAGATTGAAAAGCGAAAAGACTCCTGTACTTAAATCGTCAAAGGAAACATTCATAATCTCCTCCCTGCCTGAAAACGGAACGCTTCCGCCACTTGGATTTGCACTCGTGTTTCTCGGCCCTGACTTTAATATATTACCCGAAGTAAATGCGAAATTAGTTGCTCCGTAATTGAATGTCGTTTGAATCGTTAGGCTTGAAGGCGAAGGGCTGACTGCGGTGAAGTTTATACTGCTCATCGCAGTTACCCCTGTGTTCTTGTTGTAAAAATTCAAGCAGGTTATGGAGTTCACGTTCCAAGGAAAAATAAGGACAATCGGCACAACACTAGATGGAGCCCGACTCAAGGAGTTTATATCGTCAGGAACAACAACTCCAATGGGCAAATCGCCACGGTTAATCGCATTTCGGTTAAACACATAGACATCGGGCCACGCAAGAGCATCTATGCTAAACGTCCTTGAAGAATTTAACGCTATTGCAAGGTTTCTGCCAATATCTCTGTTGCTCATATTGCTACCTGCGTCTATTCCTGGAAGATTAATTGTTTCTTCCACAATCACGTCATCGCCAAAAACATCTCCCGATATTTTTAACTTAATAACATATTCTTGGAAACCTGCATTGAAAACAGGAATTGGGCTTACGATGCTAATGTTGACCATCCAAGTGTCAGGAGTGTAAATATATGCGGAGCTTCCAAGATATAAACTTGTCGCATTGCACTTGCCATCCGTAATGTACTTGAGAACGTAATCGGTCGTTTCAAGTATCTTGAACCAACGCTTACTTATGATGCTGGGTATATTCAGTACAGGGTCAAAGTACGGAGTTAGGTATGGCGCACCAATGTTTGACAGGTCAATACCACCATCGGACGCAGGAGACATACTCTTTCCTCCATTAACCGGCACTTTGGTTTCGCTGAACCTCGTAATCCTGCTAATAATTGAATCATCCTCAATGGAGCAGGAAACCGTACATTTTTCAAGATTAACTTCCAAGTCCTCAACGTAAATAATTCCGTTGAAATTCAAGCCATCATCGCATTGCTGAACTATCGTAATAGGCACAGTCTTGCATACCACGTTTGAATCAAAATAGGAATAAAGAATATCATAGCCATCACCCCAAAACGTAACCTCCGAAATGAAGGTGTTGAATATGCCTGGGTTTTGGCTATCCCTGTAAATATCAACCGTAGCATCCAACAAGCCCATAGGCTCGTTTTGCAAAACAACGCCATCAAGCGTTACGACATAGCTCATTTGAATCTCCTTCTGTTTATGACCTTCTCGGTCGTGCTTCTGCGAGATATAGCCCTCGCAAACTCATCCACGTTCTTAATGGCAACCTTTCTGTTCTGCTTGAGCAAAGTCGCAAGCTCTGCCGTTTGCATATCAAAGGAATTGGATACATTTTCCGCAAAAGAACTTGAGCCTCCATCTTGCTTACGCATTGCGTCAGTATATCGCTTCGCCACAAATGCCTCAAACTCGTTGTCTCGTATGGCCTGAAGAACGGGTTTGTATCGCTTTGTTTCTTCTGCGGTCATCACCGATTCGCCTCGCGATAGCCTCGCAGGAATGCTATCGGAGGTTGCCGTGCCTGGCCCTTGAAGGTCAATGACCCCTTCTTTGAATCCGGGGAATTGTTGGGATTGAATGGTGGCTACTTGAGCGGCAGTCGTTGCGGCAATAAGGCCAATCTGCCACCATTCGCTTTTTCCTATTGCCTTCATTATCCCCGATGCTCCATCAATCAATGCAGTTACCGTGGCAACCTGTTTCTCGTGTTCAAAGCGTTTCCTCGCAAGTTCAGCGGACTTTCTTTCATACTCCTGCTCGGTTATTAGCTTTTGGTCAAGTTGCTTTTTAAGCGAAATTGCATCGTTCTCGTAGGCCGTTGTTTGAATCTTAGCAAGATTTCCGTATAACCCCCCAACTCCAGAGATAATCTCTGACGCTTGATCAAAAGAAATTGAGGCAACAGCCTTTTTACCCGCATCCTCAACCTCTTTAAGTTTTTCGGTGAGTTCTTTAAGAAGCGCAGGGTCTTGCGTCTTAGACATCGCCTCCTTAATATCCCTCGCCATCTTCTCAAACATCTGCTTTGTCCTTGCGATTCTCCTACTGAATGTATCGCCCTCGTTTCTTTCAATCAGGTCGTTGGCTCTTTGGAGAATATCAACGATTTTGTCTTGCGTTTTTTGAGTGTCTTTTTCTTCCTTTGTATTTAAGTCGGAAATCTCGTTCTTGAGCTTTTCATTAATCAGTTTTATCTTCTCAGCCTTTAATGCTTCGGAGTCTTTAGAAATCCTTATCTTAAATACCTCAAGAGCCGCAACCTCAGTTGCCAATATCTGTTCGGCATTAAGCCTTTCTTGTGTGCCTTTCTTTGTGGCCTCAACTATCTTTTGAGCAGTTACAACGGCAAGCTCAAGCTCGTCTTGCCTAATCTTTTGAAGCTCCCTGTCAAGCTTCTTCATCGGCTCAAGGCTTACCTCTGGCTCTATAATAATTTCAGGGATATTTGGGTCATAGGAAGAAATAAGCCTGTCAAGTTCTTCCAACTTCTTTTTGTTTTTTTCAAGACTTAAACCCAAATCAAACGGACTGTCTTTCTTTTCAAGCCTTAGCACCGCATTCTCGGCTTCAATAACCCTCTTTGATTGTTCAACATAGGCAACGGTATTCTCTTTTATCTTTAGCAATTTGGTTTGCTCCAAGGCAAGAAGTTCTTTGGCATTTTTAATTGCCTCTTTATTCGCCTCGTCTGCCTCATTAGCTGCTTGAAGGTTTTTGTTTTCTTGTTCTTGAATAACCTGTAATTGTTCCATGATAAGGCCAAGACCACGCATTCTTGCTCTTTGCGTTTCTTTTTCGGTATCACTTGAGGCCGAGGTTAATTTATTTGAGTCTATTTCTGTTTGCAATGTTTGTTGCCTGGTTTCAAGTTCCGCTTTGGTCATTTTGTCCAACTCCTTTTGTTGGCCAATTCCTTTCGCAAACTGCATTGCTCTGCTTTCAAAGCCTCTTTCATTCAACTCTTGTATTTCTTTTTCCTGATTTACCCTTTTTTGCCACCATTTACCAATAAAATTATTGCTTCCCCCTAAAAAGAACTCATTAACAACATTGCTATAAGACTCCCAAAATCCCTGTGAATTTTTTAAAAGGACATTGATGTTGCTTAATCTTCCCTCAAGCCACTTGAAAGTACCCGATATTTGTTCAAAATTAGCTTGACCAATTTGAAGCTTAAATCTCTCAAAGGCATTACCGGCCCTTATGAGCGTAGCATCCAAAGAGTTTTGTTTACCCGCAAGTGCAGGGCCAAAGTCTTCTTCTAATACATTTGCAAATTCAGGCAGTATTTCAGCGGAAAGGATTTTACCATCTTCAAGCAACTTTGTAAATTGTCTATTGGTAAGTTCTTGCGCGGGATGAAGCCTGTTGTAGGCTTTAGTCATTTTATCGGAAGCTCCAGGCAACGCTTCACCCAACTGTCTTCTCAATTCCTCGGCAGCGACCACGCCCTTGGAGAGCATTTGTTGCAAAGCATAAAAGGCTCTTTGAGTCTGCAAGGATGAAGCTCCTGCGGCTCTTAAAGAGGTAGCGACTTTAACGAAAATAGTTTCCGTGGTTTTTGCAGAAAATCCCGCTGCCCTTGCGGCAATACCAAACCCTGAAAAGCCTTGTAAGAGATCTTCAAATCCTATACCAAGTTTTTGCGCTGTTTCATAAAGCCTATCAAATGCAGCACGGCCACTTTCAGCATTTTCAAATACAAAATTCAATCTATTTTGCAGGAGTTCAGTCTTTCGCGTTACATCAACAACGGCTTTACCAAAGTTTATGATTGAGTCAATCGCAAAGACAGCGGCCATTCTTGCCGCAATCCTCTGAAGGAACCCATCAAGCAATCCGAGTTGTCCTCTCGTATTTTTGAGAGAGTTGTTCAAATTATTAACGCTGTTGTTGGTCGTATTAACAGAGTTGTTGTAGTTGTTTACGACAGTCGTAGATTGATTGAACGCGTTATTCGTTGCCCCAACCGTTGTATTAAGGCCCGCCATCGCCCTGTTGGCCGTATTGGCTGCGTTGGCGAGTTGCGTGTTCTTTGCGATCAGGTCATCAAGCTTTCTCTTGAGGTCATCTACGTTCGCATCGTATTGTACGGATATTCTATTAGCCATCTTTGTTTTGTTTAGCTTTGCGCCTTCTTTCCTCTTGGAAGTGCTTGAGCAAAGTTAAGACATCCTCAACGGATGTTTTCATATATTCCTTATACAGAAATATATCGCCATCTGCAAGGAAGATGAAGAACTCTCGCCAATTTAGGTCGCTGAAGTAGAGTTCTGAGCCGATAGCTCGGATTTCAGGAGTTCCTGTGTCGCTTCCAGCCGGGAGGAGGCCATCTCCCAGAAGATTATCCAATCTTCTTCTAAATACTCCATATTGGGAAAGTATTGACTCAGCCCGGCTAAAACGAAAAAATCATACAACGCCTTCCCTTTGTGCGCATTGCGGAAAGCCTCCACCTTCTTCTGCTCAAACTCGGCATTCCACTCGCCTGGGTTTTGGTCCTCACGAATCAAGACCGCCCCTGCAAGTTCCATCATTACATCGGGGTGGATCAGCATTTCCTTCCTCTTTCTCATTTCTCCCACCAAAAAGCCGATTTGCGCCAAGTTTTTCACGGCTGCGCCCGAAACTGAGGCATTCAAGGCGTTCTCCATATTCTCCAAGAACACATCCAACTCCTCACGGCTTACCATTCTTTGCAGTTGGATTACAAGGTCTTGGATCCTGCCCATCCGCTCAATGGGGATGTCAAAGATGTTGGAATAGATGTAATACTTATGCCCCTCGCAGACCAAGGCGAATTTCAAGCCTTTCATCATATCGGGCTTGTAGGTTTCGTCCCATACCATTTGGGTTAGCTCTTTTTGAAAGAGTTTGTAAACAATTTTGTGTATCACGAGATTTTAATAAAGATGAAGTTGAGCGCAACGCCCATCATCATTACGACACCCATTTCAAGGGGGTGGAAGCCGAAGATTGGGGCGGTCAGCAGGTAGAAGATGCCTCCCCAAAAAGATGCCATACACCCCACACAGCCGTAAATCGGTTTGTGGAGCATCGGGTATTTGTCGGGGGGTAGAAGGTGTCTCAATCGCTTTTGCAGGCCGTTTAGCAGTTGCTCGTCTTCCATAGAAATGGAGAGCGACACGACCATCAGGCTCACAATCAAGGCACGGTAGAAGGTTTCAATGGTGTACATTATGTTAATCGTTCAAATTCAAAAGAAAAGCAGGTGTGTGCGTCCTCGTGGAGGTCGTTTGTCATTTCTTGGGGGTCGTTGAAATCGCAAGCGTCTTCGGGGTAGATACGCACTTCGTAAGTACGGCCTGTGGTGTAGATGGCCTCGTCTGGCGTGAGCGTGACATCGCCATTGCCATTAGTGGTTAAGTCGTAAGATGTCCTTTTGTCAATAGTAACATCGGTAATGACCACGCGGTAGGTGGTGGCGGGGGTGGCTTGGGCGAGGGTAATGGTCTCGCAGCAAAGGTCAAAGGTTCCTATGCTTAGGCAGTCGGTGCATTCAAGGCAGCTCATAGTTGGATCATTTCAGGAAGGGATAAAGTTAGGCCCGAACTTGTTGTACCCGCTCCGTTTGAGGTGCTTAATGTACCATTCGCTCAGGAAGCTATTGCAAAGATACCGAAAGCAGTCGGCAAAGTCGGACTGTTGGCTGATAATAAAACGGTTTCTTTTGATAATCGTTCCTGCGGCATCGCAGGCCACCATTTTCATATCCCTCGCCATCCCAGGGCAGGTCTTGGGATTAATCTTAATGTCAGGGTGGAATTGCAAAAGGTAATTGCATTGCGCTCTACTGTTCTCGTGCTTTGGGTTCGGAACAATACGGATTTGCTTTTGGCTCAGCCCCAAGCCCCTTGCAAGTTGCTCGTAATAGTTTGCGTTGTCCCTTTGCGATAAATCGCCACGCTTGCCCATTGCATCCCCCGTAATCAGGCAGGAGAACAGAAACGGAGCGTATTTGGCCTTTATCGTATCCACCATTTTAGGGATGGAGCCGTCCACCACGTTGAACTCGTCCACGATATGAACGTGGTCTCCTGCGTCATCGGTCCACATTTGGGCAACGATTCCGCAGAATGGCTGCAAGTTGAAGTCCAAAGAGATGTAGATGGGGAGGTTGGTGCGGAAGGTGGGTTGGAAGGATTCGTGTCGTTTGGAGTCATAGGATACAAAGAAAGGGTTTTCTGGCTTTTCCTGCACCTCCCAATCGCCTTCAACGAATCTTTTATATTCGTACTCGGGCATATTGTCTCGCAGGGATTTAAGGTAATCTTCAGGAATGTGGGGGTTGTCGGTAATCTTGGAGGGGATGTACGCCCAGGTGGGGGGAAGGTTTGATTCTTTCCATTTGTCATAAACGAGTTCCTTCACCCAATTATTGCTCGGATTGCAAGTACCCATCACCACAATCGGTGGTCTGCCCTCGGCATTGAGCCACGAACCGGCACGTTCAAGCACCTTGTAGAGCAATCCTTCTTGGCACTCGTTGATCTCGTCAATCCCTGCACCGTTGATTTCAAGACCTTTGAACCTGTCAAAGTCTTTGTCGGTGTCGTAGTTCTCGCCCATAAAGAGCAGTTCCGAGCCGTTCTTGAAGGTCACAATCTGCGCTTGCTTGTCCCACCCCGAAACGTGCGTTCCAAGGCCTTGGTTCATCAAGGATGTAAAAGTCACCAAGGTTGTTCGTTGGAGCGTTGGCATACTCTGCCTGATAATCACCCACCGACTGCGTGGATACTTGGAGCAGAGGGAGATGAAGGTTAGAAGGAGACAGTAAGTTTTTCCTCCCCTGATTGCCCCGCCAAACAAGATAAACTGCTTCTCGCCTGAGATAGCAAGTTTATACGCTTGCGTCTGCCTCGCTGTTAGCTTCATCCGTTGTCGGTTCGCTTAATTCAAGTACAAACGGCCCTGTGTCGGGCGCAGTCTGCTGCTGACCTGGCTTGCCATACAAGTAAGCCAAAGTCAATTCCATCGCCCTCATATTGCCCCTAATCGCTTCAGTCACCAACCTCGCAATCAAAGCATCCATCCTGCGAACACCACCAATACTCCTGTCCAAGTCGGCATCCAAAAGCTCTCTGATGTCTTTTCTCGTTACATTCTTCGGTGTGCGACTACCACTCTTCAAGAGTACAGGAAACGCCTCCTGAACGCTCTCTGATTGCGTAGAGGTTATCTCCACGCTATCCTCCACAACCTCTGCCTTTGCAGGCTCTCTCGTCTTACGCTTTACAAACGTATTTGTCGGCATTGCACAAAAGTAGGGATAAATCAATTATTCAGCCAAAGTCAGTTTGAAATCGCCAAAAAAAATGGGGGGTGTACCCTTTTATTCCAAAAACTCAATTTCTTGCAATAGGCTTTTTTTCAACAAAAAGACTTTTTTCTTTTTTCTTCCCTATACTATATATATAATTAATTATACATACTATTAATTGTATATATAGATAACTGTATATATAATAATCTATATTTAGAGATAAATAATATCTTATTCGCTCAATTTACTTTTTTTTGATACGCATTTTGGCTATCAAAAATTCTCTAAATCCATCCAATTCAGACAACCAAGTTTAGAGATGCCTAAATTTAGATTTGTTGGAATGTGTTAAGGGGTGAGTTGGAGTGGGAGTGGGGGAGAGTGTGTTTATATATACAATTTTGCGCGGGTCTGCCCTATTTAGTGGACATTTTAGGCGTGGCCGGGCCTCTGCTCTTGTTGGCTTGTTGATGACGAACGGCCGCAAAATAGGCCCTATTTTTAGTTTTTATTTTTGGGCGCTGTTGGTTTTTTTGGGGGGTCGGTGTGTGGTGGGACTCCCTCCCCTCCTTTCATCCCCTCCTCCCTTCTTCATCCCTGCAAAATTGAGCGCATAAAAAAAGGGCCCTAAATTGGGCCCCTGTTGTTGGTGGTGGTGTTGGCGTTGTTAATCTACATACGGCCAAAATTCGTGCCTTTTGTCCTTGCGTCGTTTCATTTGCTCCTCCTCAAATTTCAGCACGTCGGCGGCGTGTTTGTCGTTGGCGTATAAACTGCGATTATAGCCTATTGACGGGTTCGGCGTGTGGCTTGTTGTTGTTGTTGGCGTGGCGCTATTGTAGATTTTTACATTTCCATAGTATTTGAAGTCTTGGCGTTCCAAATAAGATTCGTTTGAATACCAGTTCGCGCCGCTATTATCCCAGTGTCCGGCGCTCTCGTTAAAAATAAAGTATTTTCCTAATTTGTCTAAAAATACTAATTTATTGGCGGTGCCTATCGCGGTCTCGATTAGGGTCTTTATTCCTTGGTTATTGAAAAAGCTGACTCCATTCGGTTTTAATTGGCTCAGGGCGTTTGCAAATTCTCGGGTATCACTGACCTTATTATTACCTAGGCCTCTTATCATTCCGTTATGGATTAGAATCAGTTTGTTTTCGGTTATGGTGTGGGGGTGGAGCATATCGGCGTTATAACCTGAAGTGGCGATCCTGAAGTGTAATAATATAGGGGCCTTATTTGTTTGTCTTAGGGCTTTATAGAACTTATACATGGATCGAAACGACGCTGGGAAATATGCGGTTTTCGTTTCTCCGTTTTCTACATATCCAAGGCCTGCGCCGTGGTTGTTGTTGTTCCATGAGTTTTTAAGGGCTTCGCGGCTTATTAGGCCTGATTTGTTTAGAATTGCTATGCACACGATTTCTAAGTTTTAAGGGTTAAATTATAGGTTTATTTGCTCGGGTTGGTGTCGGTGTTGGCGTCGGGTCGGGTTGGTTTGTGGTCCTCGCCGAAGGTCCTTACAAGTGCGTCCCTATTTTGAGCGCCTAAATTTTGCCATGTTTCATAAATTTCTTTTTGGCGCTCCGCGTTAAATTGGTTTTGGTCGGCTTGCTCTAAAAATAGATACATGATACATGCGTGGTTTAATTTAACGTTTAATTGGTCGGCGGTGTATTGTTGGCGCAAAATTTGATATAAAGGCGTGCTATTTGATTGCATGGCCTTTAGCACGTCTTTAGGCGTGGTGTTTGGGTTTGCGTCGATTTGGTCGGTTATATACCTAAAAAGATTTACCCTGAATTTGAGCGTTTCGGCGTTTGGAACTGCGCTAATTAGCCTGAATTCGATGGCGTTCTGGCTTAACTTAAGATTTACGGCGCCGCGGCTTGGGTGCCTCTTTGCGCTCTCCTTGGTTTGCGCGTGGCTGTAGTGGTTTTTGAGCCTTCCAAAATATAGCGCGTAAAATAGAGGTAAATAAGGCGCGAACTTGTCGAATAATTCTCCCGCATTCATTCCCCGGCGGCTGATGGTTATATGTCCTCCGCACGATTTACTAAATTTGGAATTTAGAATCGGGCTTATTTTGTCAAAGTCGCTAAATATCTTGGTGCGGTCCTCAAGGTTATAAATTGGGCTTATCATTTCGAAGCCCTCTGAACTGCTAAGGCTTCCATCCCTCTCAAATTTATATCCGCTTAAAACATTAAAGCGGTGGCGCTGTATTTCGCGTCTTACTTTCCCGTCCTCCTTTTCGACCTCAAAGGCTATCCGCCATTTTGCGCTCGCGTTATTTAGAACGCGTGTGGACCTTGTGGGGCCATGATACCTTGGTAAACTTGGGAGGCTTTCGTGCTGCGTTCTTAGGTCTTCGGTCTCGTAAATTGTCGGCGCTCCGTTTTCGTTCCCTAATTTCCAAGGGCCTAAAATTGGGTTATTTTCAAAGGGTTTGACCTTGGTTATATTTTGGGCGCTTATGAATTGATAGGCTTGGGCCATGGAATAAGTACGAACGCGTATTTTTTGGCTTAATTGGCTTAAATAGCTTTCACGTTTTACGCGTTCTAAATTCGTGGCGTCGGGGCTTAATTCCGTGAATTCAACATAAAAAGAGCGTATTTTGCCTCCCTCAAAATAGTTCAATATGGCGTTATTATCCGTTTTTTCGTAGGCGCTTGTCGTGTTGAAATTTTGCGGCGCGTCTTTTTGGATTAGCTCCATGAATTGCAGGTATTTTGCATGGATTAAGACCTTGTTATCTATTATTAGACCTTCGCCGGTATTGGTGGCGGCGTTGGGTCCATAGTATTTTCCTAAATTTAGGCGGCTAATTTTTCGAGGGCTTAGGGTCTTCGGTATGTACGCCGGGGTCCAAGGGTCGCCCGTTTCAATCCGTTTATACCTTGGGGAATTCGGGGCCATGTATGCGCCTAATTCGGGCAAGTGGCAAGGGACGGCGGCGCCGGTGTTTGGTCGGTTTGTGAAGGGGTTTACATTCATGGTTTGGGGTTTAGGTTTTGGCTTCATTGCCTATGCAAATTTAACGCTAAATTAGATATTTTTTATAATTGTGGATAAATAATTTCATGTTTGTTTTGTGTCTATTAAATTAGACGCTATATTTGCGCCATGTTCAATTTTCTATACATGTCCAATAAATTAGACAAAACAGGTCGAAGTGTCCACTTTTTAGGTCATGTCCACTTTTTTGGACATCCAGGCCCTCCATGTCCACTATTTAGGACACGATTGACGATTGACGATTTCTTGACGATTGACGATTTCTTGACGATAGTTGACGATTGACGATTGACGATTGATTGACGATATTTTTTTCTTGACGATTGACGATTGACGATATTTTTTTCTTGACGATTGACGATTGACGATTGACGAAAAAAATGTTTTTGATGATGTGGCGCAATTGATAAAAATATATATTACCTTTGTCTTACTAAACCCCTACCAAATGAACCAACCAACCCCTATCCCCGCGCACCTGCCCAAATTCGTCCACCTTCGCGATGGCGATCAGTTGCTGAATGTTGACGCCCGGACGATCCAATCCTACACCGAATTTGAGACTTTCAGCATTGACGAATTGACGATTGACGATTTAATTCAATTCCACAACGATTTGACCGAAGCACTTGGTTTACAAGTCGGTGGCGAATTGTTTGCCTTTTTGGATCTTATACTTAATAGCGAATTTGAGTATTTCTTCCAAACCCCAAACCAATGAAAACAAAAGACTTTTACCGCGTTGATTATTTCCCGGCTAACAACAAAGGAGCTGGGCATTTTATCGGATTCTTTGACGATTATTTTGGTGCTATCGCTGAGATACCCCACAATTATTCGCAAATTGACGATAGGCTAACCGAAGAGGAGCAACGATTCAATGCCCACCACACCTTGACTACCTATACGGGAATGGCGAATATGACCCCTGAACAGGCCTGGGAGGAGGGCTATATTTTGGCTGACGATACCTTTATTATTAACGATTAACCACAACCTTAAACCCCAAACAAACCAATGAACAGCCCTATTCTTAAATCAATGAACACCATCGCCAAAGCTGCGGTCAGGTGGTACGAATCCAAAGGAGTACACGCCTACGATGATGCCGAAGGTCGCGTTTACATAATCGTTTATGGCGATGAAATGGTGGACGAGCTTCACGTTGAAGTATCTGCTCACGAGGCCATCCTTCGTGCTACTGCAACCTTAATGCCTTAACAATGACGATCCGACAAACCTTATTTGACAAGCTCCCGTCCGATGTGGCGGGGGCTGCCGTGTTCAATATCCAGGCTCAACAAAGCGGTCCTAAGCGTATATTGAGAAACGCTGACGATGAATGTGCCGGTATTGATGATGCCTTGATGAGCTTTGTTTGGTGGCATACTGACGAGGGCTTTGACTATTGGATGACGATTTACAGACGCATTAAACGCCTTGACGATGACTCCTCCCTCCTCCTTTGACGATAGCCTTGACGATAGCTTGACGATGAGCCGACCAAGGAAGCGCAAGTCGGTCTCCCTTGACTTCCTTATATGGAAGCGCAAGGCCAGGTCCATTATTGACCCTGACGAATTGTCTGCCCTGATGCACGCCTACTATATGGAGCAAGCCTGCCAGATTGACGATGCACAAGCAAAAGCATTGACGATAATGAGTTTGACGTGGATTGACTTTCATGCCCTTGCTTACGAGCTGATTGAGACTACGAATTACGAGCAGGAGACCAAGAACTGATGCACAACGTACCGAAATCCATCAAGGGCAACATAGAACTTGACTTCTTTGAGGCCAACCGATTGCTCTTTATCTTGAAGAAGGGAGGAATGGACAATACATCTTCGTATAGGCTCATCCACAAGAAGGTCAGAGCATTACTTGACTTCAACGCTCATAATGTCAAGTCAAAGATTGACTCTGCCGCTAATTATTGGTGCAACAAAAAGCTCCCAGGCAATATGCGAAGAGCCGAGATGGGACCCTATTTCCCCCTCCCTCCCATCCTTGTCTTTGATATGAAGAAGTATCTGATTGATGGCGATATTGTGGACATCGCAAATCAAAATAATTGGAACTACGATGCGGTGAGGAGATGCCTTGAACTGCCGACTATATACACGGGTCGCACAGGAGTAAAGACGGTTCGCAGACCCCCTGGTAAGTACCCCTTGCGAGTCATTAATCAGTTGATGATTAGGGCCGAGAATAACCGCAGGTCAAACAGAAAGCAAAGAATGAAATCATTGCGATTAAGAAAGTATATTGAATCTAACCTTAAACCCTTTTATTATGAATTTGAATTTATCCAACCCTACGTCAGAGGCACCGTTCGCCAGCTGGCAAAAAGAAATCAAGAAAGCGTGCGTGCGAAGCACAATGCCGGATTGGTCGGAGGTGATCCAACCGTTCCGAGTGAATTGGGTATTGTACGGACAATACCTGCAAGCGAAAGCGCAGATGTACGGCACGAGCCAAGCCCAAATGATATTGAAGTAATCTTAAACACCCAACCTAAACCATTCAAATCTAACCTACCAAACCTCAACAAATGAACAAACAACCCTACCGCCTTCATAGGCACGAAATCCTCAAACTACTCCTGAAAGAAATGGACTATACGATGGTTGATTTCAGCAAGGATGCCAAAGTAAGCATCTCCACCATCTTTAATTGGATGCGAAAGCCTGAAACTTGCGCTGCTGAATTGCAGATTGAGATTGCATTCCTCAAGAAGGTTGAACGCACGAAGGCGCTTCCTGTCAAGAAAGCAAAGGCAATTCTGCGTAATTCCGAATTAACCCTCAATTTGCGTCAATCCGACTTTATTCGGGTGATTATGGATAGATATAAGGTTACAGTAAACCAACTTTCCACCGAATCCGGTATTGACCGCAATCAAGTATTCTTTTGGACGCAAGGAAAAAAGGATGGAACCGAGGAGGGTGAATCGTTAAAATTATTTTTAGCAAAATGCTTGGAAAAACGAGGGGCGACTATATCTTTGTGAACACTTTTGTTAATTACTTAAACCCAAACCAAATGAAAAGCAAAACAATGACCCACACCCCTGCCAACCTTAAAGATGACAAGGCTCACATTTACGGCTTGGCACTATGGTTAATCTCGCAAGAGGAAACCACAACGGCAAAAATCACCGCCCTAACCGTAGGGATGTCCGTTGGAAAAGGATTGCACGATTATTACATCAGGCCAGGAATGCTTCAGCGAGTAAAGTATGGCGTGTATAAATGGTCAGCAAACGCGCCTCGCCCCACAAGGCAACAATGCATTGACATCTACAAATCCAGAACCTTAGATCTTTCTAATAAAGAATACCCATCTGCCTCTAAGCGTCAAGCCAAGAAATCGCAAGAATTACCATTCAGCGAAAAGCCATCATGGCCAACAACCCCAAAGAAGGCAGTCAAGAAGGCTATCAAGAAGGCCTCTAAGCCAAAGGCAAGCCCTAAGCCATCACAAGCAAAGCCATCGCTTGCTTACACTATTCTCAAGCATTTTTTCCCATCACTTTAACCCTTCATCCAACCCCAAACCAATGACACCAAAAACCCTCTTTGACAAGATAAACGCAGATGCGTTTTATCACATCACTCAATACAGGCAAAAGTATCCTGCTCTTGGAGCAGAACTTTACGAAGCCTTTGCCTCCACCGACTTTTGGGGCAATTTGAAGGCAAATCACTTGATTGACCTTCGCGTTGCTTTGCCCAACGAAATATGGGATGGCAATATCTTTTCCCTTGTAATGATCTTCCAATCTCAAATGACAACCAATAAACAACCCGCACAATGAAAACAACCCTCTCCGCAGAGCAACTCGCCAAGATTGCCGAGGCTCTCCCCCCACAGGCCGTAAAGCCTCACCCGACAAGAACCGGGATGTCCACCATCAAGGCCATATTTGTTACCGAGCGATTCAACGATGTCTTTGGTGTTGGAGAATGGTCTATCAAGACCGAACTTATTGCCCCAATCTCATCCATCACTCGCACCACGAGTTACGGCAAAGAGCGCACCGAATACACCGCCCTTGCAAAGACTGTCTTTGAAGTTCCTTTGCACGGCATTTATTATGAGTGCATTGCCTCGTCCACCAACGATGATATGGGCGATGCCGCTAAAGGCGCGACCACCGATGCAATTACGAAGATTGCATCTTGGATCGGCATTGGTATTTCGGTATTCAAAGGTGAGCAGGACGCTCCTGTAAAACCCGCAGAAAGCAAGGTTTCCAAGCCTACCACTACGACTGCTCCTGCAACCAAAACTCGCACCACCGAGCCTGTGGTTGTGCCAGAGGCATTAAAGAAATTGCATCAAGAGTACATCATCGCAAAGGCGGTCAAAGGCTCTGACGCAGAGAAGCTTGACACGAGATTCATACCCAATAATTGGGACGAGGAGAAGTACAAGAATGGCATTAACTATTTTAACAACAAGAAATAATGGAAAGCCTAATCACCATCCCTCGGTCTAATGTCAGCAAGGCTGATATTCAGACCTTCTCGCTCACCCTGATTGAGCAAATCAACGAAGGCCACGTCAATGCCCTTGAAGCGCACATCAAGCTCAAGGCAATGGTCAAGGCGATTGAGGCGGTCATTAAGGCTACCGAAGAAGCGGTAGGCGATGAGGCCGGTAAATACCCTGGCAAGAGCTTTGATGTCTTTGGTGCAAACGTCCAAATCAAGGAGGGATCTATCGGACCAAACTGCGATACCGATTCGGTGTACGCTCAAATCAAAGCTCAACTGAAAGACCGTGAAGAACTGCTGAAACTTGCGTTCAAACAAGCAGGGAAAGCGATGATCACGGATCCAACCACAGGTGAGGAAATTCCTATCTGCGAAGCGAAAGGTACAAAAGGAAGCATTGCAATTACTTTCAAATGAGCAAGATGACTGCAATGGAGTGGCTAATCCAGGAATTACGCCTCCGTGAACTTGAGCAAGAAGAAATCAGCAAAGGCTTTACCGTACTGACCGAGACCCTTGAGAGGGGTCTCGTTATGGAACAAGAGCAAACCCACGAGGCTTACCACCGTGGTCTGCAAGATTGCTCCGAGACCGAGCCATCGGGTGCTGAATAAATCATTCACTAACCAAAAAAACCAAACCTATTGAAGCGCATATCCATCAAAAATCCAACCCCAAACCAATGCTAAACCCCGAATTTACCTTCTCCCCGACCTGGTGGAGATTGTCAAGGCTTGGCAAAGAGCCAAGCGTGATACGACTTGCTGCCTTGGATTTCTTCTGCGATTACATCGCCTACGAAGGCAAAATGACCGTGAACGAGGCTCTGACCCTGCTCGGACAACCCGTTTTGGAAGCTTTGATTGCCAACGAAACGCTCGTTTTGGATGGCGAAAACATCCGCATTCCCTACCTTGATTCGCAGAAAAAAACCAAAATTGAACGAATAAGATTTATATTAGATAATAATAAAGATATAAGCAATTATATATCTCTGAGGGGTAGAGATAAGGAAGGTAGGGATAATAGAGGGGGTGTGGGGGAGAAAGAAGGGGAGGAAGGAAAAGAGAAGGGGAGGGTTTTTGAAAGATTAAGACGAAATTCAATCTACTCCCACGAGCAGATGACCGAGATGTTTGAAGGTTTTTGGAACTTCTACGACAAGAAGGTTGGCAAGGACAAAGCAATGGTCGCTTGGTTCAAACTCACGGACGAAGAGGTGGAGAAAATTAGGAATACCCTTCCCGCTTATTTAGAAGCCTTCTACGAGCGTAAGTACCGCAAAGACCCTGTGAGATACCTTACGCATAAAGCGTTCAATGATGAGCCTCTAAATGCGTCAGAGAGGCATACCCAAAATAAACCCTCAAAACAAACCGATGAATCACTCCGAAACTATACTCCAGAGCCAGGTATTGTACGATGAGTACCAAGATAGGATGCTTGGCATCCTAATTACCGAATCCATACGCCCAGGCGATATTGTCCTTCAACTTCGGGAGGAATACTTTGAATCGGGGGCGCGTAAGAACGTTTTTCGCGCTATCAGGGAATTACGAAGGGAAGAAAAGCCTATCAACACCGTAACGGTCTATGGCAAGCTCGTTGAACTCAAAACGCCCATAGACGCAGTTTACCTTTCCAACATAAATAACGGAATTTACCATTGCGATGGATGGAAGCATTACCGCCACGAACTCCACCTGCGGTATGTCGGTGAGCGAATCAAGGAGTGCAAGGTTCAATTTCTCAAGCATCAAGACATAGATAAGCTCTACAACGAGATGCAGGAGATACGGATGCTTGACCCTGACCCAATCGCCACCGATGTTCACCAATTACTTGTCAGTTATATGGTTGAAATGGCAGACATTATGTCAGGGAGAAGGGATAACCGTATCACCCCGACCTACCATTCCAACACCGACTCTCTGATTACAGGCTTTAAGCCTTCGGAGTTCATTCTGCTTGGTGGCAGACCCGGTATGGGTAAGACCACGCTTGGAGTGCAATTTGCCCTTAACCAAGCCATCAACGGCAAGCCTGTGGCCTTTTTCACCCTTGAAATGAGTACGCAACAGTTAATGACTCGTCTTGTTTCCAACCTCTGCGAAGTGGATGGCGAAGCGTTTTTGGATGTTACCTCACGGATCAGCCGAGATCAATATATTGAAATGGGCATTGCGGTGGATAGGGTAAAGAACGCTCCGTTGCACATCGTTGATATACCTGGGGCAGACCCCACACGCATTGAACTTGAACTCATCAAGCTCATCAGGACGCATAAGATTGAAGGAGCCTACATAGATTATCTGCAACTTATTTCCGCTCTCCCTGAAGACCGCAGTAAGCAAAGGATTGAGCAAGTTACCAACATCTCCAAGTACCTAAAAATGATATGCAAGAGGCTGAATATATGGCTTTGCGTGGTTTCGTCTTTGTCAAGAAATGTTGAGCAAAGGGAAACCAAGCGACCGAAGATGAGCGATTTAAGGGAGACAGGGCAGTTAGAATTTGATGCAGACAAAATCTTGTTCGTGTTCCGACCTGCCGAGTATATGGAGGAGAGCGACCCCAACAAACACGAAATGTTGGAGGTGATGGAGATCTTGGTCAGGAAGAATCGCAACGGTAAGGTTGGTACTGCAATGGCAAGAATTAAATTAGAATACACAAAAGTGTTGGAATTTAACGGAGAAATCCCTACCTTTGAGGAAAGAATCGCAAACAATAAAGCCCCATTCTAATGAAATACGGATCCGTTTGTTCAGGCATAGAAGCGGCCTCGGTCGCTTGGCACTCCCTTGGATGGGAGGCTCAATGGTATTCAGAGATTGAACACTTCCCTTCGGAGGTGTTGAAACACCGCTTTCCCGATGTCCCTAACCTTGGGGATATGACCAAACTAACTTCAAACCCTACATTCAATGAAAAATCAATTGACCTTTTGGTCGGAGGAACTCCCTGCCAATCCTTCAGCGTTGCCGGACTTAGAGGTGGCCTTGCTGACCCACGAGGAAACCTTATGCTCACATTTCTCGCATTGGCTGACGCAAAGAAACCCAAATGGATTGTCTGGGAAAATGTCCCCGGTGTGTTGTCATCTAACGGAGGAAAAGATTTTGGAACCTTCCTCGGGGCGTTGGGCGAACTCGGGTATGGGTTCGCCTACCGAGTTCTTGACGCTCAACACTTCGGAGTCGCACAAAGACGCAGAAGAGTGTTTGTTGTCGGATACCTTGGAGATTGGAGACCTGCCGCAGCGGTTTTATTTGAGTCCGAAAGCTTGCAGAGGGATTCTAAACCGAGCAGAACGAAGAGGCAAGAAACTCCCTACGATGCTCAAAAATGCGTTGGAACAACAAGCCCTGATGGAAGAGAAACCATCGGGACTCTAAGGCAAAGAGATTACAAGGGCATTGGGAACGATGACCTTGAGAGCGGTAGAGGTCTTGATATTCAAATCAAAGATGTCAGTTGTGCAGGAGGAAATGTAAGCCCTACCGTTACAAGTAAATGGAAAACGGGCTATGGTAAGCCGAGTGGCAGGAGCGAAGCAGACAATATGGTTTATGAGCCTCAATACTTTGATAATCACGCTCAAGATTCAAGGGTTACAGGCCCACACGATGTTGGTAGCACGGTTAGCGCAAATTATGGAATGGGTGGTGGTAATACTCCGATTGTTGGGCAACCAACTGCTCAACCCATTGCCTTAGCCTCAAAGCAATATTCTCAAAACATCGGTAATAACATTGCAAACCCTCTTTTGGCAGATGATTACAAAGAGCCTCAAGTTATCGCTCAACTCATTGCCTACTCCTTTGACTCGTTGTCCTCCAACTCAATGAAGTCCAATAATCCGCATAGCGGTTGCAGAGAGGTGGACACAAGCAAGACCATTGACACCACTACTCCCGAACCATCCAAGAATCAAGGAGGCATTGCGATTGCTCAACCCATTATGTTAGATGACCAAGGTGGCTCAGTAATGAATGTAAGCCAAAGCGGGATATGCGGTACATTGCGAAGAGAAACGCACGGACACGAACCGTTAATCGCTCAACCGATTCAAATCTGCTTTAATGATGCTAATGGCACTCGTAAGGACAGACCAAATGGCGGTTGTTACATAACGGAAAATCCTCAAGTAAGTCCAACCGTAACCCAAGCCGAAAGCGATTTGAAGGTAATTCAGCCAGTCGCTCAACCAGTACACGCATTCAAAGTTCGTGGTGGTTCTGAAACGGAAACAGGAGAGCAGGGCGGTACGCCCGGTAAGAAAGCAGGTAAGGGGTATCTTGGGCAAGATGAGAAGGCATTTACCATTGGTGCTACGCAAGACCAACAAATCGCTCAACCGATTGCCGTGGATGTTTACAATCAAACGATTGATGGTCAAACCTCTGCTACAATTACAAAGGCTGTTGGTGGCACAAATACAAGCGGGCCTAAGATTGCTCAACCCATTGCCGTGGACTGCTTCAAGCAAACCATCAATAACAAGACCTCGCAGACGATTGGCTCTTCGGCTTCGGATGTGAACCATTACGGAGCGGTGTTAGAGCCTACCATCATTGACCGAGCGGCATTCAACCAAGGCGAGAAGGCTCAATATGAGCCACGGATTGAGCAAGGGCAGACAATGTCATCGCTTGTAGCCAAAGGGCCTCACGCAGTTAAGCACACAATGGCTATCCGAAGGCTGACCCCAAAGGAATGCGAAAGGTTGCAAGGGTTTCCCGATGATTGGACGAAAATCCCCTACCGAAACAAACCTGCCGACCAATGCCCTGATGGGCCGAGGTACAAAGCCTGCGGTAACTCAATGGCCGTGCCGGTGATGAGGTGGATTGGGCAGAGGATTGAGTATATTGAATCGTTAATGAAAGAACTATGAAATACGCAGGAATGTGTCCAGACCACGGCTTAATCGCTCACGATGCCACACAAGCAATGCTTGACATCAAAGGTGGTCCATACTGCCCTTACTGTGGCAAACTCGTTACAGTTCTAAAAACAACGAAAAAGAACCATAAAGAGAAATGAAACACAAAGTAGGTAAATTGGAATACGGCATCGTGCAGAATATCATCAACACGGTCTGCGATTACTATGAGCTTGACCCTGCGTTAATGCCAACCAAAAAGCGAAGCAGGGACATCGTTCACGCTCGTCAGCTATCTTGCTACCTCATCCGCAAATACACCGAGGTCAGCAAACTTGCCATTGGTAGGGTGTTCTTTTCGCAAGACCATTCCACCGTCATCCATTCCTGCAATGTGGTGGAGAAAGAAATCAAGACCAACGCAAGAGGAACGAAGTTTGACATACAAAATCTCTCCGACATCATTGAAGGCAAAGTCACCATCGTTCCACGCAAGTTCAAGACCAAATACGGCCTGCACGTCAAATGTTCAGGGATGAAGGACGAGTTTTACGGGTTCTGGGACACCACCGATGAAGCGAATACCGTTCTGCAAGACCAAGTTAAGTCCATCATCAAAGACAAGCGTTGCACTCAATCGTCCATCATTAAGATTAAAGCAATCAACAATGAGTGAAGGCAAGAGCAATGGTAATGACATCAAATACACCGTGGACAAGATTGAACCGGAGAAACCTAAATATCGTTCAACCCCAATAGAGCTATTTTTGGATTGGCTATCCAACCAACCTGATCTCCTCGTTAAGAGAGCCGTGGTCAAAAGAGTTGAATCTCTGCGTGATGTAGAGAGCAAAGGGCTTATGCGTGCTTACCAGGAGGGATACGATTCATACTCGCATCCAAAGAATTATGACCGTTCATCAACTGATTGGTATCGTCAGATGTATAAACGGGTAGAAAAAATCGGATACCGCCAAAGAAAAAAAGTCATTAAAATCTACGAAAATGGCAAACACAAACCCCCCAAAAGTTTTCGCAAACGGGATTTACGTTAACAAGAAAGACATCAACGGCAAGGAGCTGATTGAAATCGCTTACAACGTGGACAAGTTCGTTGCATTCCTTCAAGAGCATCGTGATGAAAAGGGCTATGTCCGTATCGCGTCTTGGCCTAAGCGTGAAGCCGACAAGTACGGCACTCACAACGCTGAGTTGAACACCTGGAGGCCAACGCCCAAGGTTGCTCCTGTTCAGGAAGAAAAAGAAGATTTACCGTTCTAATGGTGGATCTACTCAAATGGCCAACGATTCTTAGCGGATTGTTGTGCATAGTGAAGCTCATCAGCCCTGCGATTATATCGTGGGGTTGGTGCTTTGCTCCGTTATGGATTACGATGGCGTTGATTCTTGTTATGTTCATCGTCATCCTGCTCACCACGTTCTTCATCAAGCCAAAACACTTAACCAATCCCCGAAGCGATGATTACTAACGTTTCGGAAAAACCGAACAGTAAGACGATGTAAAATGCCTATAAAGAAATGTCAAAACCCAAAGGTTCCCGCACAATACGAATACGACCTCCAAAAGGACATCTGCCAATATATCCGAATCCAATACCCGGACCTGATATTCACTTCCGATTTGTCGGGCATACGCCTACCGATGGGGCTTGCCGTTAAGACCGCCAAACTCCGCTCGTCAAGAGCCATCCCCGACTTGCTCATCTTTGAGCCGAGGCACGGTTATCACGGCTTGTTCATTGAACTCAAGCGACCTAATGTGTCGTTCTTCAAGAAAGACGGCATCACCCCTGCAACTGAACACTATGCCGAGCAATGGGAGATGATTAACAAGTTGCTATCCAAAGGCTACCTTGCCACGCATTGCAATACCTTTGAAACAGCCAAGACCATCATTGACTCGTATCTATCCACAACTAAGTAACTTTGCTCTATGAACAAGAAAATCCTTATCAAGCAAGGTGAGAATTGGGCCGAGAATGACCCAATGCTTCCCACCGTGGGAACTGTCTGGCAGAGAGAGTACAGATTTACCGAATCGTGCCTTTACAAGAACACAGGTATGGAAGGTTATGGCATCAACAAACTGTGGGGCATATCAGGCTTTCCCTACCACAAGCGTAATTCGGTACGCATAGGGTGGATGCCTCACGAAGAAGGGCAGTACATTAAAATGTACGCAACTGCATACATCAACGGACGCAGGGAGATTCGGTATTTGTCCTCGGTTCAGGTGGAGCAGAAGATTGTGTGTTTGATTTCCAACCAAGGCAACAACGCTTCGGTATGGATTAACACGCAGTCCACCACCTTCAAGGTTCGCATTCCTTTGCTTACCTACACGCTCCCTGCATACTTCGGAGGCATTCCTCCCGCTCCGCACGATATGACCATTCTACGCTTAAAATAAACGCTATGCCAGAGTTCAGAGGTTGGATGATCACCAAGTCATCCGCAAAAGGAAAGAAATACACCGCCACCAAAGATGGCAAGACCGTTCAGTTCGGTGCATCAGGATATACAATCTCCCCAGGCACTCCGAGGGGAGACAACTACTGCTCCCGATCCAACGGTATCAAGTCGGAAACGCACTCACCGAATTGGTTTGCAAGGGCATTGTGGTCTTGCAAGGGAGCGAAAAGCACGGACAAAAGACCGTTCTTCGGGGAGATAGACCTTCCATAGATGAACGCACAAAAGCTCAAGCTATATCAACTGCGTATCAACGGAGGGCAGATTGAAGGCTTACCAAAGAACCCACGCCTCATCAAGGACGATAGGTTTGCATCCCTCGTTAAAAGCATTCAGGATGACCCTGAAATGCTTAACCTGCGTGAGTTAATCGTGTATCCCCACGGAGACACCTTCGTGGTCATAGGCGGTAATATGCGGTTCAGGGCGATGAAAGAGCTTGGTTATTCGGAGGCTCCCTGCAAAGTCCTTGACATTGACACGCCCATCGCTAAACTCAAAGCGATTGCCCTCAAAGACAACTCGTCTTTTGGGGAGTACGATTACGATGCTCTCGCTAACGAATGGGATGCTCAACTCCTTGCCGATTGCGGTATTGAGGTCTGGCAGTTGCCCGAAGAGATTGAAAAAGAGTTGGAAGAAGAGGAGGAAAGGAAGGATAACGCTAAGGCTCAAAAGATTATCCTAAGATTTAACAAAAAAGAGTTCCTATATGTGAGAGATGCGTTGTTATCTTTGGGCGAAACATTTGAAGAAGCGGTAGTTTACCTCCTAAATCATCACAATGGCAAAGATAACGATTGAGTTTGATACAGAGAATGAGGAGGATATGGTGAACTATAAGAAGGCAATTCTTGCTCCTTCTATGTACTTAGCTCTCGCAGAGTTACGAAACCACGCCTTCCACGATGCACCTGATATGCAGGAGAGGGTGGAAGAAACCTTGGCCGATTTCAAGATTGAAATAGATGACCTTTACAATGATCCACTTCTCACTTAACCCTTAAAAAACAATCATGAGAGCAGACCGAATCTCCAAGAATGTCCATGTCATTGACTGCGAATCCGAGACTGAGTTCTTGCTCATATCGGACTTGCATTGGGATAATCCGCATTGCGATAGAGAACTTCTCAAGAATCATTTGGATGAAGCCCTGCGCAGAAATGCAGGAATTATCATCAACGGAGACTTCTACTGTGTTATGAATGGCCGTGCCGATGGTCGCAGGAATAAGGGGGATGTGCGCCCTGAACACAACACTCCGTACTACTTTGATTCCATCGTTGACACCTCGGTGGAATGGTTCGCTCCCTACGCAAAGAACATTCTGCTGATAGGGTATGGCAATCACGAAACGAGCATCATCAAGTTCAACGAGATTGACCTTCTGCAACGATTCAGTTCGGTCATCAACAGGGAATGCGGCTCGCACGTTCAAGTCGGTGGATACACGGGCGTTATTGAGTTTCGCCTCGGTTGGGGGTCGGGAAAGGCAAGGAGTTCATTGTCCTTCGTAACACATTACGCGCACGGTTTTGGGGGCGGTGGAATTGTCACCAAGGGAGTCCTTCAAGACTCAAGGCTTATGATGGCGATGGAGGGATACGATTGCACTTGGATGGGTCATGTCCACGAATTGTACCACCATATCAACCGGGTGCATCGCTATGACCGCATCACAAAGACCATCACGCAGAAGGACATCCACCAACTGCGCACCGCCACCTACAAGGAGGAATGGGATGGGGGTATCGGAGGATTTCACGTTGAAAAGGGAAGGCCACCAAAGCCATTAGGCGGTTATTGGATGAAGCTCAAACTCGGCAGAAGATGCAACGAACATGGAAGCGATATACGCGAGATTGTGGCCGATTTCTCGCATTGTACGCAGATGTATTAATGGTATCAATGTGGTCAGCTTTGTCCTTGCAGGGGTGATATGAAAAAGCCCACTTTCGGAGCGACCTACTCGTGGGCTTAACCAATGAAACACAACCGCTAACCCCTTAACGGCACATCAAAGATAGGGTTTATTTACCAATAATTAATCCACCAAGCAATGCAATTCCTGCAACGGTTGCGAATTTATAGACGCGCTCTAAACGCTCTGCTCTCACTTTCTCCCCCTGCGAGACCAATACAAGCGAATCCCTGGTGGCAATGGCCCTAACCATAGCCGTGTCTTTCACTCGGTACACGAGCAATAACGAATCCGTTATGGCTATTTGGGTATTCAGCATCATCCCTACCTCCAAACACGAATCCAACCGAACAGGAATGTAGGAAGGAACAAGAATCGTGTCAGGCTTTGCGTAAGCCTCTACAAGCCTTTCTCTCCATTTGACCTGAGTGCGTATCACCTCTTGAACTATCGTATCTCTCAGAGGCTCTAAATAGCTTATCTCGTAGGCCAAAGAATCAATGGTTCTGTCCCTTGACTCAATGACCTGGGCGGGCTTGTCTTTTATGAGGTAAATGAGATAGGCAAGACCTATCACGACAGGAATTACGATAAGAGAGATGCCTCCGTAGGGGGTGTATCCACCTTTATCAGCAACCATCATCTTCGGGGAACACCCTTGTTACTTCATCGCCCTCTTTGATTTCCTCGGTGAGGTAGGCTTCAAGGTCAATGTCGGTGTATTCCTCAAACAAATCTGCAAGGTCAGTAATAGCCTCTTCAATAAGGGTATCAATCGTCTTTCCCGATTCTTTGCTCATTTCCTCCAAGGCCTTGTGTAGGCTTTGGGAAATTTCAATAGAAAGATTGATTTTCGGTGACATTAGCAGGAATGGTTATGACTTTGCAGCAGAATAGGAAATAGCGGCAATTTGCTTTTTGGACCGCTTTTTGCCTTTTGGCTTGGCTTTGTTCGCCTTGGTGAGTTCGGAGACGTTTTTGGAGACGGCTGTGGACATTGCTTTTTTTCCATAACCTTTGGCTTTAGTGAGTGGCATAATGATGGGTTTTAATAGTTCAAAGATAGTTTATCTGCGTTATTTTCTCTTTACCGGCTTCACCCTATTTCCCATTCCAACCTTCTTCTTTTCAGCAATTTTCTTGCTCTTTTCGCTCTTGCTCATCTCGGATGCAGTCTTCGGGGTTTTGGATGAAACACGCTTGGTGGGTCGGCAGTATTCGTTCTTGCCTCCTGCTCCGCAAGGCTTCCCTGTGCGTTGATCTTCCCACTCCTCTTTCTCCCACCGTTTGAGCGATGCACCTTTCTCGCTTTTGGTAACTTGCCCTGATTCCTTACGGCATTTGGCAATGGCTTGAGATGCCCTGGCAGAGGGAAACACCTTGTAGGATGCCTTCACCTTCTTGTAGCAAGCGTCTTTTTTCATACGATAGGAGCGTTTAAGAGTTTATGGATTTGGAAGAATCGCTTTTCCCTGTCCTCCAAGCCGTGCGTTCCTCCGTTGATTTTCAGCGTTACAAGCCTTACAGTTTCCTTGTCTGCACCCTTGTCTGCGACTGCGTTAATCTTTCTGCTATTCCAATAAAATCCTGCACTCAGCAGGGCGTATTGAGAGGCAACGAGTTCTGGGTTTTCAATCAAGTCCTCCTCAACGTGCTTGTCAAGTTCTGCGTAATTTGATTTGCCGGTCAGTTGAATATATCCCCTGCCCCTAAACTTCCATCCATCCGTAACCTCGGTATTACCCATCCGATTGCCATAGACCTTGTTGGCAATGGCTTCTTGGTTTCTTGCGTAGAGCTTGGAGTTGTGCTTGTTGAAATGCTTTGGAAAGATTTGCTCAAGCCTTGTCGCAGAGTAATTAAGGTTTTCCCTTGTAAACACAAAATCGCCCGATTCGTGGGCGCATTGAGCGAGGAAATGAGCGAGGCGAAGGGGGGTGTTAATGCTGAACTTCCCTATCGTGTCAGGGAGGTCATCAAGGACGTGCCTTGGAATGGCAGGGAATAACGCTTCAAGATTCATCGTCCACCTTCTTATGGAGGCGGTCGCTTATCGTTTCCACGAGCCTTAGACCGCTAAATCCAACGATGAAAGCCATCGCAAACTTGGCCGATTCAAGTTCTACGCCAAGGAAATTTACGGCCAACGGAGTAACGTAATTAGCAGACAATGTTCCTGCGAGGATGGAGAAGAGTTGGGTACGGATAGACGCACCTGTTTGTTTTCCAACGAGGAGGAGGCTTCCGAAGAATCCACCGATTGACATCCCGACATTAATGCCGAGTTCCATCATCATCTGCTTGATAGACATTAGAGGTAGGAGTTGAGGGTTGATAGGAATGTGGCCGCGTTTGTGCCGATGGCTACGAGGTCTGGCCCCGAAACGAACATAGACTCGTCCAAGCCTCCTGAGAGGTAGATACGAACCTTTGTAATGCCCGATGTGCCATCCAATTCGGTGGCGTTAATATCCCTGTAATTGAGGTAATACACCCTGCCATCGGAGTAGGTGAGTTGCAGTTGGGTTGCCAGGAAGTTTAGTGCTGTGAGTGTTGCGAGTGCCATAGTGCGACAAATTTAGTAAGGAAGGATGAATTATGGTGCGGTGAGGGCTTGGAGTTGAGCGTCAGTAAGCCTTGTGGTGTAGAGGGAGGCGGCACGGATGCGGTCGTTGAAGAATTGACCTGAACTTGTTGAACCTATTGCGATTGTGGTTGGATTGTTAGCAAAGGCACGAACATCCGTACTTGTAGTACCTACTTGCGAACCATTAAGAAACAATGCGGTATCGCCTGACTTGTATCCAAAAGCAATTTTGTTCGCTCCATTCGGAACAACAACATTTAGAAAGGTAGTGTTTTGACTATTTGCTCTCCATCTAAACGAATAAGTATTTCCTCCTGCTTCTTTTCTTGCCCAAATTTCATTGTTCGCATCAGCAAAAATCCTGTACAAATACGCCTCGCTATATGATGCGATAAGTGTGTTTACAAACTCCGCATAAATCGTCCCCTCACTTTGACCAATCAATGCACTCGCACTCGTTTTTGAAATCACATCCGCACTCCGCGTGACTGCTGCGGTGGTGGTGGGGATGAAGCTTGTGGGAACCGAACCAAGTTCTAACTGCGGAGCAGCAAAGCCCATTGAACCACCAACGGCAGTACTTGTAAGCGTAACTCCACTTAATGGAGCAAATGCCACATTCTGTGCTATTGCGGGTGCTGTCATTGTAAAAGTTTCCGAGCATCTATAAACATCCGTTCCGTATTGCTCAATCCTGCGGATTCGGTTTGTAATTGGTGCGGTGCTTGTATTTGACCCACTTGCAAACGAGCCACTCACATCAAATCCTGAACCAATAGCTCCCGATGACATTCCAAAACGATACCCTCCAATCGTGTGCGCTCCTGTTTTTTTCATTAAAAAACTAAAAGTGTAAGTGCTTCCACTTGCAAGGCTAACATTATTATTTGAACTTATATACCTGCTCGCAGTTTGTGTAATAAAACCTATAGCTAATACGCTAATGTTAATCCCCGAAACGCCAATGACATCAATCGCACCGCTTGAAAGGTTTATCCCATGCGTCCAACCTGTTGTGGTGTTATTAGAGTTTAAGATTCCGTTTGCCGCACTCGGCTCAACAAGCAACGCAGGGCAACCATTCACCGCTCCCCCCAACGGATAGTCAAGGCGAGGCACATTGTCGTTCACAAGTTCAATCAGCCCATTCTTGTTAATCCTCGTAGAGCGATTCGCAACGGTCGTGGTGCGAGTTACGGTGAAATCCCCCGCACCGCTTTCGGGGATTTGGGAGTATAAGGTGCCTGCCTTAAACCTCGCAGGGACGTTTATTAAACTCGGTGAACCCGAATTGTAAAGAGGCTGAAAATGAGCATACAAGCATTGTCCTCTAAGCGCAGAAGGTTCGGTTGGCAATGCTCCATTTGCGGTTGTAGAGGCCAAAAATTCCTCCCAATACGAATATGGCTGAATGTTTTGATTCATCAACGCCACAAACGCAGAAGCGCTACTGCCTATCGCAACCAAATCGCTATTCCTAACCGACAAGGTTTCACTCACCTCACCTGCCGTGTAAATCCATATCGTCAAGTCACCAGAGCGAGGGTCGGATTCAAAGCCAATCAGATGAGCATACGACACATTAAAGGTTTGCGTACTGCCGTAAACAAGCGTAAGAAACCCCGTGCCAAAGGTGAAGGAAGTCAGTCTTTGAAGTGCCATTACACGCTCATTAAACTAAGTTGTCCGTTAATGAAATCAATTTGGTCAATGCTATCCTTCTGCTCAATCCAAATCTCATACTGCCCTGCTCCCTCCGCATACAACTCAAGGTAAGCCGAATGGGGATCGGAAGAATACAGGTGAACCGACACCTTCGTGGTATCATTAACAACACCGTTTCTTGCGATATAGAAATAATACTCAGTATTGTTTGCGCCACTAAAATTTAGCAACGCGCTTACACGATAGGGAAGCGAACCCGCTCCTGTCCAATCAACTCTTGGACTTGGTTCCCCGGCAACATTGTAGGCCGTAGAAACAACCCCACTCATTGAGTAGGTCAATTTCTCAGGGGTGTCATTGGCAGCAACAGTAAAAGAATAAGCCGAACTCTTGGACAAACTCACGCATCCCCTCTCCTTTAACAACGCAGTAGAATCAGCCAAGTTCTCAAACAAAGTACCAACCCTGTTTGCCGTGTTCTGTGCAATGCCTGTTTCGTTCTTCACCACAAGCGAAGCCGAATCTAAATTTGCTCTTGTTTCAATAGCCATAATAGTTTTATTTATAGGTTTAATTATAGGTTTGGTCAAAGGTAAAATCAAAAATACCACCAACAAGAATAGGAACGCAAGGCTCGGTCGTGTTCAAACAAGAAGCATCCCCGATAACCTCCACCTCCATATCCAAAGTAATGATATACAAATTCGTATCCCAAATAATCTTCGCCCCCTCAAACTCGCTCTCCAGGTTATCTTTAATGGAATATCCTGCACTCACGCCCAACACATCCACACTCACCGCACCAACGCTCTGCGCTAAAGCCTCGTAGAGGCCCGTAATCTTGCTCTGGACGAGCGATGCGACCTCGTAGGGTCTCTTGGCCTTCCTCTTGCCGATAATCACAAGACGAAGCGGATAAATGGTTCTAAGCAGGTCTTGGCATCCGATAAAGTTTTTCTCCTCCGTAACCTCTGACCTCTCCCTGCCGTTGTACCGAATGTAGGCAACTCCTTCGCTCCAATCGTACTCGTCCACAACGTGCCTGTAATCTCCATTGGAGCAATAAATCGCAGGGATAATCTTTGCGTCTTTATCGGGCAATAACTCGGCAAAGCCTGTATGCCGAACAAGTTTATAGGCGTTCAGCCGAGCGAATATCTCGTCAATAACCTGAGTGACTATCATCGGAATACCTTTTCAAAGAATTTACGAGTCAATAAATCAACGAAATACTGCTTTTCTGGTACGGACAACCCAAAGATAGTGCCTCTACGCTTCTCATTCTCAACGGCTTTCTCCTTATTTTGAGAACTCAACACATTGAAAGAAATGGACGGGGTCTTGCCACCGACCTTCCGTTTAGGCTGACTGAACTCACTCTTCAATTCCCCCGTGAACTTCATATCAATGTAAGCGACCTGCAAACCTTTCTTGCGCCTTTTCTCCTTGTACTTATCGCTTGCGTAATCGCCAATCTTTGCTAAATCGGGTTTTAAGCCTTTCTCAAAGATCCTTGGCAATACTTGGGTGTCGTGCGTCATCGGAGCGGCATCGTCCAAAGCAGCGACTAAATTGGCCTTCAGAGAAGAACTCTGTCCTTGCAATTTGCTTATGTAATCATTAAGCGTCACGGTATGAAGGATGCTTGTCTAACCCTTTGTCTGCAAGAAAAACAACCGCCCTCTGGCAAGTTCGCCTGCTCAAAGTAGCGTTGCATATATTGGTCATATTGAGCCTGATAGTAATTGCCCAATTCCTCGTTCATATCCCTATTGAATACAATAATGCCGTTCAACCTCTTGGAGAACTGCATCTCTTTGAGCAAAAGCATACCCGTCTTGTAAAGCAAGGGATAGCCGAGTTGGGCAACGTGAGCGCAGATAAGCGATTCAAAGCTGCAAGCGACTTGGTACTGCACACTCAAACCGCCTGTGAACCCACCGCCCGATATGTTGCCTTCAATCAACTGACCGCTCGTAGGTATCTCAATAGCCCTCTCCAACATATTCTCCGTCCAACGGTATCCACGTCCACAACCACCGCATCCGTAAGTCGCATACAAACTCGTCTGAAACGAGGCCACCGCAGTTGCGTTGTAAACCACCGCCAAATTCAACATCTGACCGTTGGATTGATAGGTCTTGTTCACCACAAGCCTCACCACCGAATTAGCCACCGAGGTGACATTAAAAGTATCCAAAGTCACGCCCGTCCTCAAATCAACAACCCTCACAGGAACAACGCCTGAAGAGGGGAGCAAGAGGCTTAACGAAGAAATGGTCACGGAGATGTAGTCCACCTGCCGATACCTCATCCCTATACCCCTCCATACCGCAGAAGCAGGTAGAGCCTCAACGCTCTCCGCATAATACCCCAAATCGCCATTAAACGCAGAGGTTGTGTAATTCCAACGGCTCTGCATATAGGCCAAAGACTCTGCTTTGAGCATATTTGCGGCTTGGTCAATCTTACGCTGAATCAGCGTGTAAGCAGTTTTGTCCTCTTCGTTAACCCCTGAATCAAGGTCGGCAAGGCTAATGCCTGTCAAATCATTGATATAGAGGCCGCTTATAGGGTCCAAGCCAGGCTCACATAAGCCACGGATTCCGATTACATTATTCCAACAACTCATAGGGCAAAGTTACTAAAAATGAATGGCTAAAGATACAAGAGGGATATTTTGCAATAGGTATCACAATTCAATACTTTACGCAAAAGAAAAAAGGGGATGCTTTCGCACCCCCTCTCTTCACTAAACCCCAAACAAGGATTAGTTGCTCACCAATCCGTTAAAGATGTAGTTCACACCGGCCAAGTCATCGTCATTAAAGAACAAGTCGGCAGGTAGGTCAACATACTTGTAGGAAAGACCCAAGAAGAACTTCCAGGTGTTGCAATCCAACTGAGCGTAATAGTCAAACTCAAGTCCGGTCTCAGGGTCGGAAATCGTACCCTTTTTGATGGATTGGTCATCAATTACACGGATGCCAGAAGCACCACGGAAAGCATTGTAGCGGATCAACTGAACGCCACCTGGGGCGATCATTGCGAACTCGCCTGTACCGAAAACGCTATCGGCCTTTGGCTCAAAGAAGAAGTAAGACTGAGCGTCTGAGTTCATCATCGCTTGCAAGTCCACGTTTACGGTGGCACAGCAATGAGACTTCAACGCAGTCATATACTTGTGAGAGAGTTCACCACCAATGATAATCGGGCGATCCCAACCTTCAGCAAGCTGATACTGATAGGTTACATCGGACAAGAAGTCATCCAAGAAAACGCCTGAAGTGGTGTTTTTGGTCTTGGTGGTCATCAAGGTACGCGCTGCGTTTACGGTGGATCCTGCGTTGTAGGAGAACTTACCGAAGTTGGTAGAGATGTAGCTCACGGCCTCTTCGTTCATAAAACGCTTGAGAGCCTGCAAGTTCATCGCCAACTGCCTTGCAACATAGTTCTCGTCATTCTCACAACGAGGAGACAAATCGTCAAGACTGACCGACCACCTGCGTGAAGCACCTGTGGCAGGGTCAATGTTGTAAACGGTAGAGGTTTCGCCATAAGTTGGACCGGCAGCGCAGTTCAACTCAGCAGAAGCGGAAGTTCCGGCATCGTTCATACGAGGCTGGTACACGACCTCAACCTGGCGGTAGTGGCCGTTCTTGGTGTCAATCTGGTTTTGGATAATACCAGATTCGTTCATCGGGGAAGTAATCGCCCGAAGAGTGTTAATGTGTCCGGGGAACATCGTGGGATCGGCATTGAAGTAACCGTCATCCAAACGACCTTGAATATCGGGACACGATACGAAGGATGAAAAAGCGTATGACATTTTTTTAGAATGAAAGAAAGTTTTGTCGGCTATTTCTTGCCAAGCCAGGCACTATGGGGTTTATTGTCCCCCACCCGACACATCATCGTGCGTTAATCTCTTCTCTATGTCTCGCGGCCCTTGGGTGCAAGTACCGCTCACGAGTTCCTTCTTTTGTGCCAGAAGTCGTTGTCCGAACAGGCTCTCTCTCTTGCCTTCCTGCATCTCCTGCCTTTTTCAGCATTTGAGCTTTATCAGCCTCCGAGCGAACCAACTCTTCGGGTGTCAAATAACCGGTTCCCTTATCGTTCTTGATTTGGTTGCCGTTCTTATCTGTCACCACCAACTTGCCATCCGACAATGCAAAGATATAACGTTCGTTGAGTTCTAAGTCAAACCCCTTTCTTGCGAATTGATTGACTGAATCACTCCACGAAAGGTTGCCCTTAATCTTCATCACCTCTTGGTTAATGATGTAATTATCAATGGCTTTCTGCG
>Ga0194115_10000818_pt1 | contig 43137 bp, 55 predicted proteins | sample TA2MahsurfametaG_3_FD_148656 | JGI IMG/M metagenome (GOLD analysis project Ga0194115, IMG submission 148656) | Freshwater microbial communities from Lake Tanganyika, Tanzania - TA2015002 Mahale S4 surface | ecosystem: Environmental > Aquatic > Freshwater > Lake | place: Tanzania: Lake... | reverse complement strand
GGGACCAAAGGACAGAAGGGTGCAACTGGTGCCACTGGACCTCAAGGGCCCGCCGGACCAACTGGGCCGACTGGACCCACTGGACCGCAAGGCGCTACTGGACCGCAAGGCGCTACTGGCGCTCAGGGCTCTAAGGGGCAGAAGGGTGTTACTGGAGCTCAAGGTCCTACTGGACCCACCGGTCCCACTGGACCTACTGGGGCTCAGGGACCTAAGGGCGATACCGGAGCTCAAGGTGCTACTGGACCCACCGGTCCCACTGGTCCACAAGGACCAAAGGGTAACACCGGAGCCACTGGTCCTACTGGACCGCAGGGAGGTGAAGGACCTCAAGGGACCAAAGGACAGAAGGGTGCAACTGGTGCCACTGGACCTCAAGGGCCCGCCGGACCAACTGGGCCGACTGGACCTACTGGACCGCAAGGCGCTACTGGACCGCAAGGCGCTACTGGCGCTCAGGGTTCTAAGGGACAAAAAGGCGTTACTGGAGCTCAAGGTCCTACCGGACCAACTGGGCCACAGGGCGCTCAAGGCCCACAGGGAGCGAAAGGCAATACTGGAGCTCAGGGTGCTACTGGACCAACTGGACCTACTGGACCTCTTGGACCACAGGGTCCCGCTGGGCCCCAAGGACCTACCGGAGCTACTGGACCTACTGGACCCCAGGGCGCTAAGGGTAACACCGGAGCACAGGGTGCAACTGGGCCGCAAGGACCCGCTGGACCAACTGGGCCTACTGGCCCGCAGGGTCCCAAAGGAAATACTGGAGCCACTGGGCCTCAAGGTGGTCAAGGGGACTCGGGAGACAAGGGTAACACTGGGGCTCAAGGTCCAGCCGGACCAACTGGACCTACCGGGCCAGCTGGACCAACTGGACCAACTGGAGCTACTGGACCTACTGGCTCGCAAGGCCCCAAGGGACAGAAAGGCGCGACTGGAGACTTTACCGTAGCCTCTTCCGAGACGATTTGTAGTTCTTGTGGATTTGATGGTCTAGTTCCAAACGACGGAGGAAAGACTCCCTACGGATGGGGCAAGATTGTGGTTGGTGGGACAGACTACTACATGCCACTCTGGACTTAATCAAAACGGGGCGCCTAAAAACGCCCCGTTTGCTTTTCTAATACTTATGCCGTACATTTGAGTCATAAGACTTAATTGAATGGTAATGAGTGCGTTCGTTGTAGATGGTTTCTACAACAATCCAGACGAAGTTAGAGAATTTGCTCTAGCACAAGATTTCTCTATTACTGGCAACTTTCCGGGAGCAAGAACAAAGCCAGAGTTCAATCAGAGCGTGTTTGACACGCTTCAGCATATTGTTGGTCCGTTTGCCGGGAAGATTAACCACTTCACAACCGATGACTATAACGGAGCATTCCAGATAACGACAGCTAGAGATAGGTCGTGGATTCATGCAGACCACGGGACCAAATGGGCCGGAGTAGTATACTTGACGCCAAACGCACCTCTGTCAAGCGGAACTGGATTCTTTAAGCACAAGGAGACCGGGCTGTCGTGGTCCGATGACGGCAAGGGAACGTGGAACAATGACTCACAGGACATGACTAAGTGGGAGCTAGTTTCTTCCGTTGGCAATGTATACAATCGCTTGATTTTGTACCAGGGTAAGCAATTCCATACGTCTCTTGATTATTTTGGCAACAACAAGAATAACGGCAGGCTTTTCCAGACTTTCTTCTTCTCCACTGAGCGATGAATATCGTCTTTCATGTTGGCTACTTTGCCACTCCGTGGAACGCCACTACAAAGATTCCAGGAGGGACTGAGCAGTGTGTGGTCAACTTGTCTATTCAGCTTTCTGCTGCTGGACACAGCGTGTATGTGTTTGGCAATGTAGCCGAGGGTAATCTTGATTCGGTGCAATACGCGCCGTTTGAGCGGCGCGATTTGCTTCCACACTCAATAGACATGCTGATTGGAGTTGGATACCTGCACTACGTAAAGCTGTTCGAGCGCGCAGAGGTGAAGCATAGGATATTTTGGCTTCATAACGAAGAGCCGTATATGTGGCTAAACGGGGAGCGGATGTCGGACCAAGACATACAGCAGGCATTTGACCTTTCTGATTCGATTGTGTGTCTCACCAGGTGGCATAAGAATCACTTCGTGTCGCGATATGGAATTGACCCAGAAAAGGTAGATGTTATTGGAAACGGTATAGACCAAAACAAAATTCACAAGCGAGGCAAGAAAATCAAAGACTCATACGTATACACCTCCCATGCGGAGAGAGGCCTCAGCACGGTACTTGATGACTTTGAGTCTGGAAAGATTACTGGGACCCTTCATCTGGCCACTCCGGAATATGGCCTTGAGTATTTCAAGGTTAACTATCTGGACAGAATAAAGGGCAACAGCTCCATAAAATTCCATGGCTCACTCGAGACGGAGCAGCTCTATAAGCTGCTCAGTCAAATGGAATACTGGTACTATCCAACGAACTACAACGAAACATACTGCATAACGGCCATTGAGATGCTCGCTCACCAAGTAAGGCCATTGGTCAATCCGATTGCTGGTCTAGCTGATACGCTAAATGAATTTGCTTACGACGTGAGCTGTTGGAAATGTGTAAATGAATACGTTATGACCAGATGGTGGAGCAATGTCGTAAATGAATGGAAATCACTATTTTACAAACTTCAATCAAAAACAATGGCAAAGACAATTGATATACCACTTGACCAGCTTACTGGGTTTACCGTAGTAAAAAACCCGACGGCTTCAGACCACAAGGTCTTAGACGTAGAACACACCTACATCATCACGCTGAACCCGGATGGCGAGACCAAGTTCAACCTCATGGAGCGATTCATTGGCTCTGGGGTAAAGTCTGGAGGCCTCACAATCTTTGAGGCCACAAATGGTTATACTCATTCTCTGATGCCCCCAGGAATCAACGTTTGGAAGGACTGGAAGATTGCAAGCGACAACAGCTGGTGGAATCGTGATGTGCTTCCAGGAGAAGTTGGTTGTGCCGTGTCTCACTGGCGCGTATGGAAGGATGCCTACGAAAACGGGTACAAGCGAATCCTAATTTTAGAGGAGGACTTTACCGTGCTTCGGCAGTTCAACTCAATTGAGGTAGATGCCATCCAAGAACCATGGACTATCCTATACCTTGGTCACAGCTTTGTGCGCCAGCCAAAGAGAAAGATTTCGGACAGCGTTGTAGAGCCAGACTATACGTACACTACCCATGCGTACATGCTCACAAATGAGGGCTGTCGCTTGCTGCTTGAGCAGAACTTTGACAAGTCAATCATCCCGCTTGACGAGTTCTTGAGCGCTACGTTCTGCGACCACCCGAGAAAGGACCTTTCTTGGATTTGGAGAGACAGCAAAGCACTTGCTGTCGTGCCTGCCGTATTTGGCCAGAGCAGCACTAAGGATACGTCAACCACAGAAAACCAACCAAAATCAATTGAAATAAATCTATCTAATTATTCCTACGAGCAATTCGTAGAACGCTTTGTGACTTACTCGGCACGAACAAAAGAATGGGAGCTTATCGTCGACGAGCCAATCAACGACGTGTTTGTGTTCCCTCTGTTCACCGAAGAGTTCTGTAGCTTGCTCATCCAGCAAGCGGAAGACTCTGGTCGTTGGACTCGCAATCGTCACTACTTCTACCCTACCTGCGACATGCTTATCAATGAGCTTGGTCTTCAGGACCACTACCAGCGAATTCTCGAGGAGTTTGTATACCCGGTGGCCATCAGAAAGTGGGCGCTTGAGGGACAGGAGTGGACCAATATGTCTAGCGAAAACTTTGTCATCAAGTATGATGAGGCCATTCAAGGTCATCTGGCGCTCCACCACGACAGCGCATCCATCTCTATGGTGCTTGCCTTGAATGACGACTACGAAGGCGGTGGCACGTACTTCTGGCGTCAGAAGGAATTGCACAAAGGCAAGACCGGATATATCTCTGTCCACCCGTCTGTAATCACTCACCGACATGGCGCCCGAGCAGTAACCAAGGGTAAGCGCTTTGTACTTGTATCATTCTGTAACCGAAATAAATAATGAATCTCAACCCAACATTCGACCGCGGCCAAGGCCGCGACATGGCCGGCTGGTACTACTTCGAGGCAGCCTTCAATCAAGAGGATATTGCGCGCATCAAAAAGGAATCGACCGTCATCCCAATCTCTCGTGGGCAAGTGTCTGCCGGATTTGAAGAGGAAGCGCTCAATCAGGTGCGCAAGTCAAACATCAAATGGATTCCCCGCGCTAACCAGCACGCGTGGCTGTACGACCGACTGATGGACTACATGACTATTGCCAACAACAACATGTGGCAGTTTGACCTGCAGTCTATCCAAGATTCCATCCAGTACACCCAGTACGATGGAACGGAGAAAGGTTTCTACAACTGGCACATGGACATCGGCCCAAACGAGTTGGCGTTCCGCAAGATTTCTCTCGTAGTACAACTTAGCCATGAGGCAGACTACAAAGGTGGAGACCTTGAGATACGCTCAGGCTCTGGCGAGGCGACAGCTTCAAAAACCCAGGGAACCGTAATAATTTTCCCATCATATTTGCTACACAGAGTAACCCCTGTAACTAGCGGATTGCGTGAGTCCTTGGTCCTTTGGGCGGGGGGAAATAGCTATAAGTAGTTTGCTATCTTTGCCTATATGGCAAACGATGCAGACTTTCTAAAACGCTACGGTCTCTCTGGCTTCAGCAAGCCCAAGAAGACTCCATCGCATCCTACGAAGAAGGGTATCGTGGCGGTCAAGATTGATGGCCGTCCACGTATCATTCGATTTGGTGACCAGAAAATGGGTCACAACTATAGCCCAGAGGCTCGAAAGGCATTCAAGACCCGTCATGCAAAGAACATTGCAAAGGGTCCGTCTAGCGCAGCTTACTGGGCTAATAGATTTTTCTGGGGTGGCTCAGGAGCGGACAAGAAGATGCCACCTAAGTCTCAAAAGTATACACGTGGAATCTGATGGCAACAGCTCAAAAAAAGAACCCCGGTCTCTGGAAGCGAATAGTAGCCAGAGTGAAAGCTGGAAGCAAGGGTGGCAACCCTGGTCAGTGGAGCGCGAGGAAAGCCCAATTAGCCGTTTCGTTATACAAGAAAGCCGGAGGGTCCTACGCGGGCCCCAAGCGTTCGACATCTCTGTCAAAGTGGACCCGTCAGAAATGGCGCACAAAAAGTGGTAAGCCATCCAAAGAAACTGGAGAGCGCTACCTCCCTGAAAAGGCAATCAAGTCGCTATCTCCTGCAGAATACGCAGCTACCACTCGCGCTAAACGCGAGGGCAGCAAGCAAGGAAAGCAATTTGTAGCCCAGCCAAAATCAATAGCAGCAAAGACAAAAAGGTTTCGCACATGAGCATTTTTGCTTCACGCAAAATGCAAAGTGTGCGGTTCTATACATTTGCATAAACCATTAAAAGAAATTTACTATGCAATCAGTTGAATCACAAATGGAGCAGGCACTCACAAGTGCAGGATTTACGGTGTCGGACACACCACCTGCGGCCTTGATGAACGATGCCGCTGAACAATCTACGGAGCCTGCCCCGGCTCAAACCGAGGCAGCTCCGCAAGCGCAGGAATCGACTCAGCCTGCGGCGGCACCTGAGCCACAAGCTCAGGGGCAACCGGAAAGTGAGTCGAGTTCTTTGACAGAACCCCCCACCAGTGAGGGATTCATGCCGTTCCCAGACGATATCTTCGGCGAAACGCCTACGGATGACTTCTCGGAAATTAGCGATGAAGACTTCTCTGACATGTATGCTCAACTTGACCCTCGGATTCAGGTTATCGCAGACTTCGTTGCCAAGACCGGACGTTCACCGGAAGATTGGTTCCGCTACCAGGCCCTAGACCCATCCGAAATGGATGATTTGACCGCGGTGCGAATCAATATCGCTAGTGAATACCCTAACTTGTCAGGTGATGAAGTGAATCTACTTCTTTCAAGCAAGTATCGCTTGGATGATTCGATTTATAGCGAAGATGATATTCGCCTCGGTACCCTCCAGCTAAAGCTTGACGCTACAAAAGCTCGTACGCAAATGGAACAGCTCCGTGAGCAGTTCCAAATGCCTGAGTTCGAAGCACAACAATCCGCCGAATCATTTGAGAGCCCATTCGATGAAGGCTGGATGCGGGGAATGCACCAGTCTCTTGGCGAACTTGGACAGATTTCTTTTGACCTGCCCAATGGCAAAGAGTTCAACTTTGGTGTACCCGAAGCCTACCGAAACGAATTGTTTCAACAGAATGCCCAGATGGATACGTTCTTCGATAAGTACATGGACGACCAGGGTAATTGGGACCACGACCTGTGGAACATGCACCGCACGGTGACGGATAATCTTCCGAACATCTTGCAGAACATCTACCAGCAGGGGCTTAGCGATGGTCAGCGAGCAATCGTTGAACGCGCTGCCAACGTGGACGCTTCTACTCCAGTTTCACCAGTGCAAAATCAAAAAAGTGCCTTAGCTGAGCAAATCTTAGATGCGCTCGGCCGGCAGCAAAACCTAACTTTCAAAATCTAGCATAAATCATGGCTACATCTAGTGCACCTCCCGTGTATAATGACAACAAGGCAGCAGTATTCCGCCGCCTTGACCCGACCAAGTACACCTCCTTGGCCGACTACATCGACGAAATCAACGCTCCAGACAACCGCGACCAACTGGTTAAAACCTACGGTTACCAGCAAATCAGCGGCGGTCTTACGGGGTTTCTAAACCTTACAGGCGCAGTACGCGGAAACGGTACCGCCGATGAGGTTCAGTACTGGGAAGAAACCCGCTTGCACGCTTACGCCAGCGTAGCTCCTACGGCTTCTGCCGCTACTGCTGCTACCGCTTTCGTGGCTCAAAAGGCAACCAGCGACGCTTCTGTCCTTCGTTTGAATGACGTGGTTCTTGTTGGTGGTCAAGACCGCTTCATCGTTACGGCCATCAGCCCGACCGGTGAAATCGCGAACAACGCTACCGCTAACTACACCTTCCAGGCTCTTTCTAGCTCTGGTTTGACCGCTTCTGTAAGCACGGCTTCTGTTAACCTTCCGGTTATCGGCAACCTGTTTGCTCAAGGTTCTGACCAAAACGCTGGTTACTTGGAATCAAACGTTATCAAGCGCACCAACGCTTACAGCATCATCAAGGAAGTATTCAAGGTTACCGGTTCTCAAGCCACCAACATTGGCTGGGTTAACGTAGGTAACGGCGACTACCGCTGGTACGTTAAGGGCGAAATGGACACTCGTGCTCGTTTCCTCGACAAGCGTGAAATGATGTTGTTGCTCGGTCAAAGCATCAGCAACACCCTGACCACTACGAACATCGGAGGTCTTCCTACGGCTGGCGAAGGTTACTTCTCTGCCATTGAAAACCGCGGTATCGTACAGTCTGGCCTCATTGACAGCCTTGCCGAAATGGACATCTTGATTGCTGAACTTGACAAGCAAGGCGCTGCTCCTGAGTACGCCATGTACGTCAACACGGACCAAGACCTGGACATCGACGACATGGTTGCTTCATTGAACGGAGCTGCTGGATTCGGTAACGCTACCATCGGCGTTAACGCTTTCGGTGGTAAAGTGAACGAAGCTGCTGCTCTTGGCTTCAAGTCGTTCTCTCGTGGTTCTTACACGTTCCACAAGCACTCTTGGAAGCTTCTCAACGACCCGACCTTGTTGTCTGGTTCGAAGTACCTCGGTGTGATGATTCCGATGACTACTGTTGTTGACCCCAAGACTGGCAACCGTGCCGCTGCCTTGGAGCTTAACTACAAGGACACGAATGGTTACAGCCGTGAAATGGAGCACTGGATGACCGGTTCTATCCTGGGCGTTGCTAACACGAACGAGGACTCACTGCAGTTCAACTACCGTTCGGAGTGCGCTCTGGTTACGCGTGCCGCCAACCAGCATATCCTTATCAAGGTCTAAACCTTGGAAACCTGAGGAAGGGGGCCCCGGCCCCCTCCTCTTTTCTTTCTCTTAATTTCATTTAGTAATGAGTACTGAACAAACCTCTGCCCCCGCCAAGCGCGGACCTCGTGTCATCGAGGCAACAACCCCCACAGTCAAGCGAAGCGTTCCCGTGGTAAAGCGTGAACAAGCCCCCAGCCTTCAGAAAATCTATGAGATTCCCTATGGCGGTGGTATCGTTTGCAAAATCAAATCTGAAGCTACCGTATACGACCCAGATATTCGTCAAGTACGCGGAATCCGCTACTGTCCAAACGAGCCTAGCGTATACACGGATGAGCAAAGTCACAATGCCCGCCGCGAGCACATCATCTTCCGTAACGGGATGCTTATCGTTCCAGAGAACAAGCCGAATCTGGCAAATTTTTTGGACTTACACCCGCAGAATCGCGCTAACGGTGGCGAGCTGTTTGTTGTTGTTGAGCGCAGCCGCAACGTACAGGAGCAAGTTGACCGTGAGTTCCTTCTTCATGATGCAGTTGCACTTGTGCGCAACAAAGAGCTCGATGAGCTGCTAGCTGTCGCCGTAGCCCTTGGCATCAATATCCAACAGAAGACGATTGAAATTCGCCGCGAGCTTCTTACCGAAGCTAAGGCGAATCCTGACGCATTCATCAAGATGTTCGACGACCCCCGCGTCAAGTGTCGTTCAGCTGTTATTCAGGGGCATGATTTCCAAATCATTTCGCTTCGTCCTGACGGAGTATACTGGTTTGATAGCGGCCGTTTAATTCTGTCTGTTCCTGTCGGACAAGACCCGACTGATATCATGGTTCGCTTCTGCCTCACCGAGAAGGGAGCGTCTGTGTATGAGGAACTTGTTTCACGACTGGAAAAATTGTCGTAGATTTGTTCTACACATCAAGCGCCGGACCAATCTGGTTGGTATCTGTGGTTCGGCAAATTGGGGGCTTAGGCCCCCTTTTTCTTTTTGTATATTTGCTTCAAAGCCAAAGACTATGGCAAGTGTAGAAAGAGTATACAGAGCAGTAAAGGACATCGCGAACAAAGACCAGCGTGGATTTATCACGCCGGCCATCTTCAATGAGTTTGCGGGCATCGCTCAAATGAACGTTTACAACCGTTTGTTTGAGGACATGGGCCTTTCTGTTCGCATGCGACGCAACGGCTCTGACGCTGCGCGCCAGTTTGGAAAAGCAAAGATTACGGAGGAGGACCTGTCTGTTTTTTCCAAGAAAGCAACCCTGAACCTCGCGTCTGGAGTGGTCGATAAGCCATCAGACTTTGCTCGCGTAATTTCGATTACCACCCCGGGCCGATATGTGCTTGGTCAATATCAGCAGTATCAGGTGCAGGTCGTGTACAATACTGAGCACATTGACCGAATCCTAAACAGCGACCTTTCTAAGCCCACGAGCACCGCTCCTGTGGCTTTGATTGGAGACAAGATTGAGGTGTTCCCAAACGTGAACACGAGCGTAACGTCCATCGTTCTGCGCTACTACAAGCTTCCCCAGGGCATCGTTCCAACTACTGGAGCCAAGACCACCTCTGCGCCCGCTTTCGGATACACCTCCGCGGTGCCCGGAGTAGAACTTTACTCCGCCGCCAACAGTATTGACTTTGAATTGCCCGAGCAGCTGTTTGCTGAGATTGTAACGGAAATTCTGACCCTTGTGGGAGTGAATCTTCGCGACAACGATGTGTTCAACTATGGCGCTGCCGAAACTGCTAAAGACGAAGCTAAATAATGGCCACATCATACGCATTCATACCCCTGGACCAGGTAATCAACGACTACATCATTGCGATGCAGGAGGACGATTACGCGTCCAATGTATCTGACTACCAAATCCGCCAATACGCTCTTCGCGGAATCCGAGAGTTTGGCATGGACATCTCTGCCAATATCAAGAGCACTCTGCTCACGGTAAACGAGCAGTATGGGTATGTGGAAATACCATCAGACCTGCTTGCTCTTACTAAGATTGGACAGCTAGGAAACGATGGCTTAATTTATGTGTTCGCTGAGAATAAGAACATGAACTTGCTGAAGAACCAACCAGCAGCAGACGTCCCCGACTACCTTCTTGGATTTGACTCTTACGTCTTCCGCAATTTCATCTTCGAGACGACTGTAGGTCGTCTCTACGGAATGGGCGGAGGCCAGGGCGCCGGTGAATACCGGATGAACTGGAACGAAAATCGCATTGAGATTTCGATGCTCTCTGACACCACTCAGGTTGTCATTGAGTACATTTCTGATGAAGCTAAATGTGAGAACCCATGTGTACCGACCGCTGCAGAAGAAGCCCTAAGGGCATACATCTACTACAAGACACTGGAGCGCAAGTCAACCGTTCCGATGGGGGAGAAGCAGCGTGCACGTGCAGAATACTACAATCAGCTACGTCTGGCAAACTCTCGACTGAAGTCGTTCAGCAAGGATGATGCTTTGCAAATCATCCGCCGCAACTACCGTCTTAGCCCTAAAGCATAATCTATGCCTTCGATTGATAAGCTCATCCCGCGCTATCTCAACACCGACGATGATGAGCGCCTAGTAAAGAACGTAGAGATGACCGACGCGCAGAACTTGCGCGTTTCGGTTGACGTTGAACGAGATGCGCTTGTAATCAAAAATGCTTATGGTAATGTCGCTCGCTCTAGCACGCTGGAGAACGGCTCTATGCCTGCCGGTACGAACAAGACCATTGGCTCTGTCGCTGACGAGACCACAAACCAGATTTACTTCGCCGTATACAACAGCAACGGAAGCCATCTGATTATCCGCTACGATGCTAACGGAAAGAAGGCGTACAAGGTATACCAGAGCTCTGTGCTTCAGTTCTCGCAGGACTCCTTTGTGCAGATGTCAGTGGTGCGCAATTCCAACACGGACATCCTACTGTACCTCAACGACAGCTTGACTCCCCCGAAGAAAATAAATGCCACAAAGGCAGAGCAGAGCTTCACGGGTAACGGTGGATATCCGTCGCCGTTTTTGAACGGAACCAACGAGGAAAAGCTTTTGTACATCACGGTTGCCAAGCAGCCTCCTCTGGAGCCCCCGACTATCTCGTTTGTCAACAACAACAACTACCCTCAGAACGACATTTTTGAGAAGAACTTCCAGTTTGCGTATCAGTACGAGTACATGGATGGGGAGCAGTCTGCGCTCAGCCCGTATTCGGAGCTGAGCGTTACGGAGTATCAGCTAAAGGATGGATTCATCAACAGCGCGGACCGAAACACGCTGAACCAGATAGACATCTCGGTCAACAACAATAAGGGAGACGTCAGCAAAATTAAAGTGTACGCTCGCCGTGGTGACCGCGACGCTCCTTTCTTCCTGATTTCTACGCTATTGAACAATCCTTCTGGAGGTTCACAGGTGGTGAACTTCCGAGACGACCAGAGCTTTATCGCACTTGACCCAGAGACTCAAGACAAGCGTTACGACAATGTGCCGCAAGTAGCAGACTCTCAAGCCATCTGTAGCGGTCGCCTTTTCTATGGTGGATACACCGAGGGCTATCCTAACCTGTCGGTAGAGGGAACGTCTGTTACTCCTAACTACAACCAAAAGCCAGAGGTATACGATATTGACGTAACACTTGGTAGCACGAAAAACCGTTTTGTGGTAGACTACTCTGGTTTGCCAGCTACGGTTGCAGAGGATTCATCATTGTTCTTGTCGATTAACTATGACCCCGGCTTTGTAACTCTATACAACTACCTAGATGGTTTTGCTGGAGACCTTTTTGGTGGCGAAGGACGCAATTATAGGTTTTTTCAAGGAAATGGTTCTACGGAAATAACTGTGAGTCCTGCAGAAAGCGGTTCTGACGATAAACTCGCTGCCCTATCAGGAATGCGAATCACTAATACCGGCTTTGGATGTGGGCCAAATGCAAAAAATGGTACGCTAAACTGCCCACCCACCATTCGATTCATTGTTCAAAAGAACACAAGCACTACGACAGACCGAGAGGTGCCTATCGTAAATATCGCGAAGGGCATTAAGCTGTTAACTAGCGGTGTACAAATACGCAAGCGTATTGACGTCACGGAAGGACTTACTCGTGCTCAAATAATGGATTTGGTGACGGCAGAGATTCAGGGCCGTTATCCTCTTCTTGCAAATCCGCAGCCAGGCAATGGCGGATTTAGCTTGTTTACTACCGGGGGAGCAAGTCCAAACGAGGAAGAATCGGCTGCCTTCCGGGGAAAAGGATATAGCTACGTGAGAAAAGTCGAGTCTACTTCTACGACCCAGACGTATGCGGTCACAATTGACTTACTTACAATATCAGTAGATAAGCTGGTGTTTGGTAGCAAGCAGTGCGACATAGTTGACCCGGACTCCCCAACAGCTCAGTTTGACTTCATTGAGGGAGACAGCAATTCTAAGGGCCAGAACAATGTCATAAGGATTAAGCCAGACCCGATAACTGGAGAAGGCCAAGAAAACGGAAGAGGTCAAAAGGTAAAGATAAATGGAACTGGAACCCAAGAAGGCGGATTCCCAGACAGATTCGGAATAGTTGATAGAACAAATCCTACCGTAACAGTTGGGGGATGCTTCATGGTTGAGTCTGCAAAGATGGACGGAAATCGCTGCTTCAAGTCTGGCTCAATGCACCAGCTGGGAATTGTCTACTTTGATGACCGCGGACGCGCTGGAGGCGTTCAAAAGGTTGGTGCTGCCGACATCCTTCACACTAACGACAGAAGCTCTCAGAACGACCTTGATGGCTTTGCAAACGTAGTGATGCGCATTAAGCATAGCCCTCCTGTTTGGGCAAAGCGATACTCTCCGGTTTACGCCGGGCGTGGTTCCATCGTCAACAAGGTGCAGTACAGCGTTGGCGGCGCATATTTGGCATTCAACGACCAGTCTAACCAGGGTTCATTTGGCGCAAACCAAAGCATCTATTTGTCGCTCAATACGCTTCAGGGTAAGGAAAACTCATATACGAACCAGTTTGGTGCAATAATCGAATACGGATTTGCTGTAGGGGATAAGGTACGCATTGTTCAGTATGGAAGCAACCAGAAAGCTCAGTATGTATTTAAGGTCGTAAAGACAGTCAACCTAATAGATGACCAACTGATAAACCCATTGTTGGACAGAAGCTCTAGGGCTGCCATTCAGAACACAACCGGCACATTTTTGGTGATTGAAGACAACACTAAGGCCGCTGGCTTCAACGCCCAGAGTGTTTCTGATGGGTTGTCTAACTGGAATGACGATTGCGTTATTGAGATATATCGCGAGAACAGGTCATTTGATACGACGCTGTACTACGAGATTGGAACCAACCTTGGGATTACAGCAGGGGTCCATGACTCAGAGCGCACCACATTGACCACTAGCGTCAAGATTACGGCTCAGTCTGGAAATCAGGTGACAGGATATGCTGCAGCCGAGATATACAAAGGAGACATCATTCAAGATGGCTCCGGAAAGCAAATTACAGTTGGTAATGTGACACCAAGCACGGCTGAAACCGGGTTCAACTATTTGTTCTACGGGACGACTGTGGCAAATTTTACGGTTCCGTCTACTGCAAACTTCACGGTTCAAAATCCCAATGCGGTGCTTTTGCTCAACAATGGTGATTCTTATTTCCGTTTGCGTACCCTTTTGGTTGGTGCTGGAGCAACCAACCAAAGCATACCCAGCAATATTCAGGCTGCGTTTGCCCAGAACAACATTGTTGACTTTGTTGAGGACTACCGGGTTAGCGACTTCTATGATTCTGATTATCAGTCTCTTGGTCGTTCATTCCCGTTCTTACCGGATGCGAGAACCTACAAGCGCATTGGTTCTCTTACGTTTTCTGACCCATTCAATAGCGACAATACTACTCTTGGCCTGTCTTCGTTCAACCTAACGAAACTTAACTATAAGGACTTGGCCTACGACTACGGTTCAATCCGTAGTCTTGTCCCCTACAACGAGTTGATGTACGTCATTCATGAGCGCCGTGCCGGAATCATACCGGTAGGCCGAAATGTAATAACCGCAGACGTTGGAGAGTCTCTTGTGGCATCAAACTTGATTCTTGGTCCAGTCAAGTACTACACTGGAGAATTTGGCGTCAACAACAACCCAGAGTCTGTCGCCTCATACCGAGGCTATGTGTTCTTCATTGATGCTATTGCTGCCAAGGTTTGCCGCATTGGATTTGAGTCTGGAATTGAGGTCATCAGTGAACAGCTTGTTGATGCGTTCTTTGAGGACAATCTGTACTCGGCCGAGACCACTGCGACAAACCGCAGATACATTGGTGGAGTGGACAAGGAAAACACGGAATACATTATTAGCGCCGAAGCGCTGTACACTTCAGAAATTCTGGTGGACGATACGCTGACCGGAAACGAAGCCATTGGCTTCGGCTCAACCAACAGCGCTGGCAACGTGATAAACCCTGTCCCGGTATACGACGACAGCCTCACGTTTAACTTCGAGAGCGACCCTCGCGACTTTGACGTGAACCAAGACGACTTCGATACTTCTGGAGCGGGACTTATCATCACCAACCAACTTACCAATCAGCCCATCGTTGCGCTGGCCGAGAGCTACTCTCCTGCCTACCAGAATGGAGCTCTTACTGCTGCAGTTCCTGTAGCTGTTGCAAACTCTTCGTTCAACGCGTTCATGCTGTCTACCTTCAGCCAGTCGACCGCTCAGCTCACGCTGACTGATACGGCTGAATCTACGGGTGTCATATCCGAAACAACCGAAACGCTTCCGGCATTTACGATTGCGTATGACCTCCGCGAGAACTTCTGGAGCACTCGATATTCATACATCCCAGAGCAGATTGTATCGCTCTCTGACGCGCTTTACACCTTCAAGGACGGAATTATCTACGAGCATAATCCAACTGTTGCAAGAAACACGTTCTACGGCGTTGCTGCTCCAAGCATTGTTGAGGTTATTTCAAACTTCAACCCGTCCATGATTAAGGTCTACGAGGCAATCAGCCTGGAGGGCAACAGTGCGGCATGGTCATGCACGATGAATAACTCGGGCCAGACGTCAGCTTTGGCGAGCACCTTGTGGCAAGACAAGGAAGGATTTTACTATGCGCCAATCCATCAGGATTCGACCATGGGAGCTGTCTCCACCACCTCGACAGCTAATATCACGGCGGTCGACGGCACCTCGCAGTTCTTCTCTCTTGGTGTGGTAAACTCCGTTAGCGGTAGCGTAATCAACTTCAAGAACGCAATCAATAACATGTCGTTCCCGGTTGGTAGCACTACTGCTCTGTACAAGCTCAATGCGGCCAGCAACCGCCTTGAGCCGCTCGGCTATCGTGCAGATAGCAAGAGCGGAGAGAAGCAGATAACGTGCAATGCTACGGCCTCTGGACTGGTTCAGAACGATGTGGTGGTGCTTGTGGCTACGCCGTCTATTGAGGGCGACGCTATGAGGGACTACTATCTTCAGGTCACCCTGTCGAATTCTGTCACCACGCCGCACGAGTTGTACGCAATCAACCTGATATACGCTAAGTCTAATCTACACAACCAACAAGGTCAGTAAAAAACGCTATTTTTGTAATATGGGCAAGCCTAAGAAATTTATAGTTGGAGGTCTTTTGAACGTGGGTGCCGGTGCAGCCGGCCTCATCTATTCAGCAGCTCAGGAGCGCAAGGCAAGACGAGAACTTGCGCAGTTGGACCAGGCCGAATCTGGTGTTATCCTGTCAGAGGCAGCACGCCGTCGTGTCGCTCGTCAGGAAAGCCAAGCGCAGTTTGCCACGGACGCAGCAGCAAGGTCTACTGCGGCCGCCCTCAAGGCGGCTCAGGAGGCCGGAGGCTCTCGTGCTGTTCAGTCAATCTCACCGCTCACTGCTAGGATTGAAGCAGAGACGAGCGCCAACCTTTTGCGGGGCATTGGGGAAACCGGAGCACGACTTTCCGCGCAAAGCGATGCAGACACCATTATGGCTAGCCGCGCGCGTACTGCTCCTCAGCGTCAAAACCTTATGGCTGCAGCTGACGCAGCAAGACAAGGCTCCCTCACGAGCCTTGGAATGCTGGCTGGCGGAATCGCTCAGGTTGCTGGCGGGATTGGACCAAAGAGCCAGGAGGACACGGGTGATGGTGGAGCAGACTCGTCTGGAGTCCGTGCTGGAGCTCCTACTATCAATAAGATGGGCGAACTCGCGTCTGGTCAAATGCAGGGCATTCGGTCAAGCATCCAGCCTAAGCCGTTTGAGGTTCCGGGCATTGATGCCCTTGATGTAACGCGTAAGCGCCCCAATTACGAGGCAGGCGGAAAGGCAATGAAGACCCCTGGCGCGTTCTCTCACAAGAGCAATCCGATTGACGTAATCAAAGACGGAAAGAAGATTGCCGAGATGACTGGCGGAGAGTACATCTTCAACCCTAAGCAGTCTGAAAAACTGAAGAGCTTATCTGCTGGAGGAAACTCCGCTCTGCATAAGTTTGTACGCGATTTGCTAAGTAAACGCCAATTCAAGTAATGCGCAACGCAGAATACATGCCCGTTGCCCAGCTTCCGGTGCTGGACCTTGGTGCCCAATATGAGGCAGCAAAGGCCCGCCGTGAGGAGGCTGAGCTTCGGAAACTAGACTACCTTAACCAGTTCCAGCAGACTCGTGGCCGAATCGCTCAAGGCGTTCGGCCCGAAGTGGAGAAGAAATGGAACGCTGTTCAGGATATGCTGGACGCTGGTGATTTGTCATTCAAGGGTCAGCAGGAACTTCAGCGTGCCTACAAGGACTATCAAACTGCAGCAATAGATGCTGTTGACTGGACCCGTGAACTTGACGACCGTGAGGCTAGCATCTTGTCTAACCCCACCATGTACAAGGACCCAGCATTGCTTTTGAAGGCCCTCGAAGAAGACCGCAACAGAGAGCTGGATGCTATCAGCATCCCTACTGCCATTTCTTCGTTGCCGAGCCTTTCTAAGTTCCTTCGTTACCAGGCCAAAGAAATGACTCCTGGCGCTATCGCTGGAACGATTATGGAGCGCCTTTCTGCTAGCGGTGGCCTACAAGACGTATACGACGAAAATACTGGACAGCTTGATGCTCAAAAGCTGAGGGACATCACAAGAAAGTACTTTGTTGCAAACGGCCTAACGGAAGAAGAGCAGCAGCAGGCACTGGCCTACGTGCTTAGAAAAGACGCAGCGCTCAGCGATTCTTTTGAGGACATTTCTAAAATCAACAATCTCCCAGAAGCAGAGCAGATTTCCAATCTTACGCGCTTTGAGGATTTTGTCTACGAGGCTCTTAAAACCTCATTGCGAGACAACATTGAGACCCAAGCAGAGAAGGAAAGGAAGGAGATGGCGATGTACCGTGCTAAGCTGATTATGCAGCAGAAGTACTCATCAGAAGGAGGAGGAAAGCCTGCTCCGGTGTTCAACATATTTGCGTCAGACGTTCCTGTCTTGAGGCCAAAGATTGCCCCGGGTAGCGATACCAAGCCCGCGGTGGTTACGGATGTCGTAAAGGGAAATGCCGGATTGATGTTTAACTATCCCGTTTCTGGAGAAAAGCCAAGCTACGTAGACCCAGAAAACAACAGGAAGTACACGGTCAACTATGCCGGAGTCAATGTGGCTGGAGAGCCAGTTCTTGTCGTTACCTACAGCGTCCGAACTCCCGGCGGACAGCAGCGCACCGTCAGTGAAGCCATCCCAGCAACCGAAGAGATTCTGTCCTCGTTAAGCAACGCCAAGACGGCGAACAACCTTCGCATAGCGCTTAACCAGCTGAACCAGACTTACAACGAATGGGCAGTTAGTCCCGCCGGACAGTTTAACATTATGGGTAGGTCAATGAGGGAATCAATGCAGCAACCGCAAGGATTGACGCCCATGATGAACTTTGACTACGACCAGTACAAGCAAACTTATTTAGCCGAATAAAAATTACATGGAAGACGAACTCATCCTTTCCCCGGCAGACCAAGCAAAACTCAATGCCGCGCTTCAGAAGATGCGTGCGAATAAGGAGCCTCAGCAGGCCATTGATATGTTTTCACAGCGCTTCGTTGGTGAATTCGGAAAGTCTGCTGCTGCCGTAGAAGAGCCTAAAAAAAAAAGTACTGGCGAATCTCCATTACTATCGGAGGATTTTCTTGCGGGTTCTTCGTGGAAAGATTTGTATGAGACTCCCCGAGCGGAAGTCCCTGCAATCTTTGGCGATATTCCCAAGCTACTGAAGTCTCCGACTTCGGGGTACGGAGCTACGCCTTTTAAGGCCGACGAGAAGCACACGTATCCATTCTTTCATGCGTTTCAAGAGGAAAAGCCACTTGCGCGTCTTGAGGCTGCCTTTGAGGGCAAGCCTCAATTCGCTGCTCCCAAGGATGTTATCGTAGATGAATCTCCTAACGAGATTCAGCGGCTATACAACCGAGCTGTTGCTCGGGGTCTCCGCGGTCAAATTATGGCTGGTATTAGCCGCCCAGGACAGCGTATTGAGGACCTTGCGTACCTGAACTACATTGAGCAACGTGATGCCCCTCGGTACGGCGATTACCTAGCCGCGGCTCCAGGAACACTTGCTGGTTCGCCATCTTTTCTTCTAGACGCGATTCGTTCAGTCGCAGAAAGCCTAATATCTCAGGTGGCTGCATTTCCAGTTGGGATTGCTGGAGCTGTCGCTGGCGCAGGAACTGGTGCTGGCGTTGGAGCTGGTCTTGGCGCTATTGGCGGACCGTTCGCCGCAGCTACTGCAGCTGGAGGCGCAACGATTGGTGCAATGGGCGGATTCTCTGGAGCCACTTCATTGGCTATGGAATACGGTGGAAAAGTCAATGAGGTTTTGTCTGAATCTGGCGTAGACGTGACCAGCCCAGAGGAGTTGACCAAGGCGTTTGCTGATGAAAAGCTTATGGCCAAGGCCCAAGAGAAGGGCCTTGAGCGAGGCATTCCTGTTGCCGCATTTGATGCCATTGCCGGAATGGTTGGAGGGCGCTTTGTAGCGCCCGCATTGGCTGCTCGTCAGCCTGCTCGACAAGTGGCAAAGCAGGTAGCCAAGGAGGCCGGCGTTCAGGCCGGACTCGGTGCTGCCGGAGAGACAGCTGGACAGGTTGTGTCTGGCGAAGAGATTAAGCCCCGAGAAATCGCATTAGAGGCGTTTGCTGAGGTTTTGACCCCCGGGGTGTCTACCGTGTACAACCTTGCCAAAGAAAGCGCTCTAACGCAGCCTGAGCGAGACTACATTGACTTTGCGTCTAAGCAGGACCAACGACGCCTCTCTGCAATCCGTAACCTTACGTTTGCAGTCAACAATGCAGAGATTGCAAACATTGATGACCAGATAACGGACCTCAGGCGCAGCCGCATTCAAGAGGGCCGTCCCGAGCGCAAAGCCATCGACACAAAGATTGCCCAGCTTGTAGAGCAGAAGTACACGCGCATGCGCACCATCCAAGAGGACTTATTGGGCGTATTGTCAGATGAGGAGATTGATGCAGCCAACACGCTAGTTGGGGACATCATCAATGCCCAGGATGCGCTGAAGAAGAATCCTGACCTGTCTGAGGCAGAACGCACTGCCATTGAAGAGCAGTTCAATTCCGCCGCCCAACAGCTCCAGGATATTTACAACAACGCGGCAGCGGCTCGCGCAACTGAACAACCAACACCACAGCCAAGTGATACAGAAACTGTCACCCAAGAAGTACAGAGTGCTCAGCAAGTCGGGCAAGAACCTGGGGGAGTATTCCAGCCAAGAGGAGGCCAAGCGCCGACTGCGCCAAGTCGAGTATTTCAAGATGCTCAAAGAGAAATAATTGCAAACATCCTTGTTCAAACAGCTCCGACTCCGGAGCAACAAGCCGAAACGCGCAAGGCTGTAATGGAGGCAGAAGACCCTATGTCGCTTTTGACCGACGAGGAGAAAGGCTATGTTGAACAATACATCAAGGGGGGCACTGAGGACTTTGCAAAGAATGAATTCTTGAACTTGGCAGAGCCTCGCGACCGGATAATCTATGTGCGCGAGATGGAGTCTCAAACTCCATCGCTGCGCCGTGAGATGGAAAAGGTATTGCTGGCATACGAGGCATACAAACAAGTAACTCCAGACGTTATGACGTTTGGTGTCGCATTTAGCCCTAAAGGATATGCCCGCATTGGTCGCCGTACCGGATTTGATGTGAAGGGAAGTCTTGGCATTACTCGAACTTCCGGACCAGCGGGAACTCGTCAGCCAGGTAAACAAATACTTGTCATGTTCACTCCCCAGAAAGAGAACGTAAGTGGCGTTGGCTACAAGGGGTTGTCCAATCCGTTTAAGACTGCGGCACATGAGGTGTGGCACAACGTATTTGCTTCGCACTTCGACAAGAATGAAGTTGACTTCAATCAACTTCGTGAACTGGTGATTCGGCGACTCAAGGAAAGCGACGTTAGAAAGCTCAACGATTTTGCTAACCTATATGAGGAAAGGGAAACTCCGGGATACGGCGGCGCCTACAAGTCTGAGGAATTCATGGTTGACCTTGGCGCACTCCTGGCTGATGAGCAGGTTACGTTTGAGAAGAATTTCTTAGAAGAGGTGAAGGCGTTTTTGAACAACGTTGTAGCCAAGCTTACGGGACAACGTGTACAGATTTTTGAAGATGCTGCCCTCGCCAAGGACATTGCTTCCTACATGACCGGGGTTTCTCAAACAATCCGCACAGGAGGAGACCTTTCTGCTGTTCCTCGCTCAAAGCGACTGCAGACAGACCGATTCAAGCGAGCCAACAGGTCTTCGTTTGCTCCAGATGGGGCACTCATTGAGATGCGCTATGAGAACATGGCTGGACGTCAGGAGCCGCGCTCCTATGAGCGCGAGCTCCGTTCCGATGAAGCACTCTTCAAAAAAATTGGTCAACTCAAAGATGACGTTCTTTCAAAGGTCGAAAAGTACTTTGATTTAGACCGTCTCCGTGGTATTCCAAAAGCAATTCTTCAGGCCATGGAAGTGGCCGAGTCAATGAATATCCAGGCCACCAATCGGTTATTCTTGACCATGAGCCGTATTAGGAAAGAGGTCAATAAGCTTTCTCGAGAAAAGCAAGTCCAGGTCGATAAGCTAGCTAACGATGCCTTGTTTTCGGAGGATGAGAATGTCCGCAAAACAGCCATAGAAGAGTTGCGCAATGGAACAAAAGAGCAAAAGAAAATCGCTTCTGATATTTCAATCTTGATTGCCATTCGTGACGGCTTGCAAGACACGCTAATGAATAGCACTGCATTTGACAACTTGAGCGATGTACTTCGTGAGACAATCAAAAGCAGAAATCAGTACTACGGAACACGCACTTATCGGCTATTTACTGACCCAAAATTCAAGGTTGACAGCAACCTAAAGGAACAAGCAATCAACGACTTGATTCTGCTTCAAATCAATGACCGAGCAGAGAACATGTTCTTTGATGGAGAGGAAATCACGGATGCAAATGGCAATGTGATTGACGACCCAGATGAGGCCGACTACATGGACTACATCCAGCGCACTCAAGGAACTAAGATTGCCGACTCTGTAGCTGCTAGAGTAGATAAAATCCTTTCCCTACAGGGCAGAAACAAATCGCTAGGCGAACCAAAGCTTGGAGAGCTTCGTGTTCCGGTCAAGCAATTTGGAAAACGTGGAGACTTACCGGAGAGTCTTCGTGTGCTGATGGGCGAAGAAACCAACCCATTTGTGAAGTTCAGTCAGACCGTGACCAACTTGACTTCCATCATTCAGCGATACACACTTGTTGACCGCGTTAACCAGGCCGCAAGAAACTCTGGCCTTAGTTCTCTTATCATACCTCGTCCGGTAATTCAGGCGCTAAAGAAAGAAAAGCTTAGCCGAAGCAATATGCTTTCTCTTGGTCAGCAAATGGGTATAATTCCAGCAGGAGAAACATGGAAGGCCACATCGAAGGAGCTTCGCAACAAGATTCTTGAGAAACTTCGTTCTGACTACACCGAGGTGACTGAACCCAAGTCTCCGATGCATGGGAAGTGGGTCTCTAATGACTTCCTTTCTCTCTTCAAGCAGACTCCGCTATACGACTCGAGTAACGTAGCATTGAAGTTTTACTACAAACAGCTACTTCAGTTGCGTCGAATCCGAGTCCTGTACAATCTACCCACATGGCGTAAGAACATCATGGGCGGCTGGTACTTCTTGTTTGCTAATGGTGTGCTACCGTACAACAGCGCACGCGGTGGCTTTACCTTGTTCAAAGACTTTGGCAATAGATTCAAGAAGTGGAAAACCGGAGAGTTCGACCCGGAAACCGAGGCCGTATTTGAAGAGATGGGACAAGAAGGTCTTCTTGGCGCTTCTCTCAACGCTGGTCTTCTTGGCGAGATAAACAACAGCTACATGCAGATGTACAACGACGTGACGCCTAACAAGGCATGGGCGTGGCTTGACCGCATGAAGACCAAGGGAGCCCGCATAGGCTATCAGTATGGCGCTATTGACGACTACACCAAGATGATTGCGTACTTGGCGAAGCGTGAGAACTTCGCCAAGCGTATTGCTTCAAACCCAGAGGGCAAGTCGTACGCGCAACTGAATGCCGAGCAGCAGGCAGAGGTTCGGAAGATGACAGCAGAACGAATCAAGCAGAACTTCCCAACGATGTCGCGCTTGCATCCTTCGTTCCGCCAAATCTCAAAGCTCCCATTTGGAGACTTCTTGTCGTTCCGCCTTGAAGCATTTCGCTCTTACTTTGGAATCTTTCAAAATGCGATTGCGGACGTTAATGAGGCCGTAAGTAACGGAAATCTTTCTGCCTCTCAGCGTCAGGCTTACTTCGTGGACGGCATGACCTCATTAGTGGCATTGATTACCCAATCTATCATGTCCAACATTGGGTACCTTGCTATCGCACAATCGTTCTTTGACGACGAAGAAGAGAAAGACTTAGCTGCCAAAATGAGGGGCGTTCCGTTCTTGATGCCCGACTGGATGAAGGGCTCAAACGTGGTTCCGGTATCCATGAATCCCGATGGAACCATTCGATACATCAACATCAGCTCTGAAGACCCGTACGACGAAATCACTTCGTTGATTTTTGGCCGTGAAGGGATTAGCCGATTTGAAAGCTTGAACTCGATTCTGTCAAACTTTGCCGAGCCCAACATTTCTGTCAAGCTTTGGTACAACCTTATTGAAGGCAAAGACAATTACGGAAAGCCAATCATTGACAACAAGGATGCCACTTGGCTAGCTAAGGCTCTTGGCTATGGGTGGTACATTGGCAAACAGTACTTTATTCCCCCAAACATTGATTTCATTGGGCGCGAAATAGTGAAGGCTGTTGAGCGCAAGAAGGAAGACCCGGAACTGGACCTCAAGCCACTAGAGACCGTCTCTCAGCTCTCAACGAACCTTGTGTTCCGCGACTACCCGGTCAACATCGGACAGCAATTCTACTACAACCTCAAGGACCAGAACTTTGAAGATGGTGCCCCATGGGTTGACCTTGGACCGCTGGAGCGCGCGAATCGACGCGCGCGTCTTGACCAGGTTCGTGAGGCCTATCAAACAATCGTTCAGTACGGTGAGCATTTCAAGAATTACGACCTTCAGGCTAACGCTGAAAAGAACCTAAATCGTTCATTTAGAGACGACCAGGATGCCCTCCTCTACGTCATGTACGACATCCCGTTGCCTGAGTAATTCACCCTCAATATCTCTATTTACCCCGTGTATTTTTGCTGCATGGGATGGACGGAGATTTTCAAGAAGAGCAACGACTATGACGAGAAGAATGTGCTTGGCGCACTCTCGTTTGGCGTCATGGTGGCGGTTATGGTTGCGGACCTCGTAACGGGAGTTATGGGGACACATTTGCCGCTCAATGAGTACGTGTATAACAGTTTCGTTATAGTAACGCTAGGGTGCTTCGGCATTTCAGGCATAGAGAAGTTTGCTAAGTCGTGAAAATGCCCGTTTCCTTCGACCAGTTCCAAAAGAACCCGGTCGCTGCAATCGCCTTCATTGCACTCGTTGCAATCGGATATCTTTACGTGGACCAGAAGATGACAAACGGAAAGATAGATGACCGATGCCAGACGCGAGTGACAGACCTCGAAGTGAAGGTGGACAAGTATGTTGAACATATTCGTCGTCTTGATTCAGCCCTTGCTTATACTAGTGCCAAAAACGAAATGCTCCTACAGACCAAATGACACGCTCAATCGCCATCCTAATCGTGGGTATCACCGCGGGTGCCATCATCGCAAAGCAGGAAGTTCAAAATCCTAAAGCAGACCCCATTGACCTCGTAATTGAAAAGTCCAACAAGACGATGCAAAGGGCTGCGGTCGTGTCTGCAAGAGCAGATGCTCAGGTGGCCACCAGCATCGGAAAGATGAAGGAGACTATCCAGGTTTTAGAAGAGGAGAAGGAACAGTTGGTTGAACAGGTAAAGGTCATGCAAGATGAAATCGTTGCTACTAAAGCTGCTGCTGCTGCACAGCCTTTTGACGTACTCGCAATCGGTGTATCCGATACAGCGAGTGGAAAATAAGGACACGGTAGTCGTAATGACCAAATCACAGGCGCTTGCCATGAACAAGCGCTTCCTTTCTATGGACTCTACAATCAAAGCGTACAATGAAGCTTACAAACTCAAGTATCATCAGTATCACCAGGCAAGCAAAGATGTGGCTCGCCAAGATTCAATCATTGGTGACCTCAATCGACAGCTACTTATCAAGCCGACGTTCAGAAAAATGACCCAGACAGATGTTTTCATATCTGCCTACTTTGTCATATTTTCGTCAGCCCTATTATATTTGACGCTATGAAATGGTTCTTGCCGGCTTTCGTAATCCTATTTCTCGCTGGGTGTTCAGCAGAATGGCACATGAAAAAAGCTATTCAAAAGAATCCAGCGTTGTTATCGGAGCCCACGGTTGTTACGAGATGGGACACGATTACGATGCCACCGATTACCATAGTGGACACGCTGGAAATTCCAGCCGTAGGCGACAGCGCCGTTATTGAGAACGATTCGCTAAGCGTAAAAATCAAGACCATTGTTGGGGCTGACGGCAAGAAAAAGCTGTCAGTGTCGGCAAACACCAAGCTTCTGAAGGTGCCACACTACATACACGTAGAGTGCCCACCGCAGGTCAAGTTGTTGGACATACCCTGGTACTACAAGGTGTACAAGGTATCGTTCTTCATCCTCGTTGTGCTACTGCTGCTCGCCGCTTTGCAGAAGCTCCGCTCGTCCATTCTGTAATCAAAAAATATAACTACTTTTGAATCAGGAAGTAACGGCTATTGCCAAAAAGAAACTACCAATGGAATGGGAATACTACACCAATCCGAGCAAGAAGCAACAGATTGACGAGCTGCTGCAACAAGCCGCCTCACGATTCGCAAACTGCGATTCTACTGAGGTTGCGCGTTCTGCCGCCCGTAAGTTTGAGAAAGAAATCTTGCGTAAGATTGCTAAGATAGATGTCCACTTCGCTGAGCGATGTGGCTGCAACGAGTTAGACTAATCCCTTGAGTCGCTCCTTGTTGATTTGGGAGATGTCGTAGTTCTTCTTACAGTACTCGTACAGCTCTCCGGCAAGGTTCTTTGCCTTTTCCAGCGTCATCTCATTTACCGCCTTTCTCCAGTCCTCAGGGCTGGAGCAAAGGATTCCTGTCTTGTTGTGGGTGATGGTCTCCTTGTATGGCGTTGCGTTTGACGCGATGATGGCCGTCTTGGTATATCCGGCCTCAACGACCTTCAGCTCGGACTTGCAGCGGTTGAACTTGTTGTTCAGCAGCGGCGCTAACGACACATCAAAGTGTCGGTAGAGCTGCGCGTAAAGATGGATGTCCAACGGATACATCGTGTACTTGGCTCGCATGATGTCTGGATAGTCCATCAGGTTCATGCAGTACAGCTCGTGGTTCTCGAAAGTCATGCCCATCGAGAGGATGTCGTTGCGGTGGCCGTTGGCCCCAGTGTACCCGAACCGCACAAGGCCTTTCGGGTTGGGGTCTTTCTCCTGGTTTACCCACTGCTCTTCCTTCTCGTAGATGGTGTTAGGGATGATTCGGTAAGGTACATTTTTGTTTACCTTTTTCATCTTGTGCGCCAGGGTAGCAGATGGAGTCCATATCTCGTCTGCGATGCGAATGCTGGCGAGAATCTCCCGAGACACCTGCTTCTTGTAGACCTCTTTGGCGGGGTTGTCGTCGGGTAGTTCCCAGAAGTCGTCGTTGTCAAGTATGAGCTTCACCTTGTACTTTTTGAGCCACTTCTTGAACTCTGCGTAGTTGGACACGGTGCAGCGCCGAGATACCACGACAGCCCCCACCTTATTCATGTCAAACTGCTTCAGTTCGTCAAAGCTGGAGAAGAAATGGATATTGACTGCCTCCTCCGCTTTGAGGCGGAGGAATGGAGTCATCAAGCGGTGGTAGTTGATGCCGTTAAGGCCATCAAGGAATATCAATGTTATCATCGTAGTATTCCAGCAGCGCCGCGCGAATCATGTCGAATTCACCGTCGATGTCTCTTTTGAATTTGCGTATAGTGTTATGCAGTCGGTCAGAGTCAATCCTTGGGTTTCCTCCCTCGTCGTGCAGGCTTTCGTACAAGTTCGTCGCTGCGTTTGTTATCCTCGACGTTGCTATGTAGTAAGTCCGGCTCAGCTCCTCTTTGTCCATTGGGGATGATGCTTACTAAAAATTGTTCTTTGGGGAGCGAGGGGTCGAACCTTGTTTCTTGGGCCAAGTAATACTTCGGAGTGTCGTCAGGAACATGGCCATAATTTCGTAGATAATCAGCAAGGAATTTACTACAACATATAGCATTATCAACGTCGTAGCGGCAATTGTAGCGCACAGCAATAGAAAATCGTTCCAGACGAAATTTACCAAACGGCGTAAGCGCTGCTGCGATGTGCTTCCAATAGACCTCCTTATGTTTTTTACGGACCATGAAGTGACGACCCGCATAATATGCGTTAAGGCTGGGCGGCTTTGGTAGAATGATTTGAATGTCCTCATTGCTCACTACCACTAAGATAGTTCAAGGCGGCTAGAGTTCAAATGCATGGGACTAAAAGTTTTTTCACCGAACATCGGATTCATTCCTGTCCTTGAGTGATTTAGCTCAAAAAGCACTGGCTGGTCGAATGGCGTGTTGCCACCACCGGTCTCGGTGTTTCGGACCTTTCTCACGTGAATCTCGGTGCGGAATCGTACGTCTTCTTCAGGGTGCTGGACCTTTCTGTGAAACGTAAGTACGGAGTCAGCACGATTGACCCACTTGCCCCCGCCTTCCGTATCCTCAGCCATCGGCGCTACTGGAAGGCCGTCGGGACCCTTACGGCGAATAGCCTCCGTTATCGCGTGGGCGTTAACCCACAGGGCCATATCGTTCTGCGTGGTGAACGTAAGAAACTCTGACGCGGCCTCGTAGTGGTACTCGTGCGAGCTGATGCCAGGACTGCTCTTTCCCATGCTAACCTTCAAGCTGTTGTATGGGTCAATGAGGTATCCGTCATAGCGCTCTTGGCGAACGAGCTTTTCTGCAAAAATCATGAGGTCAGAGTAGCTGTAGACCTGAGCGTTGCTGATAATGGTGAAGTGCTTGTTGACCCACTTAAACGCTGAGGTGCGCTCATCGTAGTTCATCATGTCAATGGGCTTGTCAAGGAGAAACTCCATAAGCCGCATCTTAAAGGATGCGGTTTTATTCTCGCTTGAGTACACCACCCAACGCCAGCCATGCAGGACAGCTGAAGATACCATTAGGAATTGCGTCATAGTGGTCTTACCTACGTTGCTGTGGCCGTTGATGATGGTCAGCTCCTTCTTAAACAGGAAGTGTCGGTCTAGCCATTCAAAGCCAGTGCTCAAGCCGCGTACAATCTCTCCGCGCGCAAACTTTTCAATCCAGTTGTAGTCGGTATCATCCGACGAGACGAACGACATGTCTCCGTCGTTAATCTGCATCTCTCGGCGGATGCGAGACTCGTCCTCAATGACCTCCCTGATGGGCATGCTCTTGCCTTCGGCGATACCATCTCGTATGGTGGTCTTGGCGCTAGATAGGTCTGCTACGTTCTCCTTCTTTTCAATCTCGCGAAGAAGGACACGACAGGCCTCATCTTCTTCCATGCGCCCGGCTGCGATGTAGCCGCCACATAAGATGGCGGCACGAAGCAGCGACGTGTGCTTTTCTCCATCCTGCGCTCGGCGCACCATCTTGGCTACGATATTGAGCTTTTCGTAGTCGGTATGAACCTCTTGGATTTGTGCCACCTGGTGCTCTTGCTGTTCGCGAAGCATGCCGCCAAATGGCTTGCTGTTCTCATTGAGTACGAGTTCCGGGTCGTAGCTCTCAAAACAAGCCCTAGATTCGTTTATTCCTGATGGGTCGGCACACAGTCCATACGTGCTGTCAAAGTAGCTCTGAAGCGCTCTGAAGTGCTCTCTGTGGCGTTCTGGATTGGTTATTCGCACGAGGGCTTTCAGGCCCTCTCCCGATGGCGATATCCAGCAGGCATACACGAACTCGTCCGTAGAGAGAAGAGCCTTTGATGCTTCTGCATTTACGTGGTCAAAGTCAAGCACGATTAGCCCGCTGTGCTCCTCAAGTGCGTCGTCCTTTCGCGTTTTGAATATGCCGGAGAAAAGCGCCACAGGGAGCATCTTCTTGAGCTCGCTGTTGCCGGCGCGGATGGCCATAATGTTCTCCTGGCTCCTTCCTGATAAGATGCGCTCAAGCGCAGCCTCCACTTCAATGTGATGAGGCTCGTCCGTCTTGATAACGGACTCGAACATCGTAATCGTGCTCATTTGAATTCTGCGTCATAGTCCTTCTCTTTGTAGTGGAAGGAACGAGATATTGGTTTGCTTTCGTAAATTTTTACCACCCGGAAGTTGTGCACGGCTTTCTCGCCCACAACTGCATCCTTCAGCGAGCTCAGTATGAGCCCTGACTTATTCATGGCAAGGGCATCCTTAGCCCTTGACACGAACATCACCGGAGCCTCAGCTGTCCCCTTGGTGTGCGATATCAGTTTCCTGGCCAACTTGGTGTGCCATAACACCTGCACTGAATGTAGGTATATGATTTGGCCATCACCCTCTGCGTGCATAACCGAATCGTTCAAAGTCTTCATCGTACAATGCGGTTAGTAATCGCGCCCCGGTCTTGTCAAGCATTAGTCTTTCCGAATTGCTCTTGTTCTCTTTGGGAGCCTTTTGAGTCAGTTTAAGTCCTATGGCCTCGGCCACAATCTCAAGGTCCTCATCAAATGTTTCCAGCTTTCCAACGAAGTCTATCCCTGGTGGAACCCATGCCGACTGCGTAACTATCCTGTTATGCTTTCCCCCGAGGTAGTCTCCGTGATACCAGAACTGAATCATAGAAGCCAATGCCATGGCCTTTGGCGCATCAATGATGAAGTTCCACGGCTCTGGGAGCTGATGCTTCTCATTCAGTATCTCATGCACGCCCCAAACTTCTTCAAGGCTGTACTTCATGTGGTCCGAGTAATTGCTTAGAAACCAGTTGTATGGATTCCTCACAAAAGCAAACTTGAAGTACGTGTCCCATCGGTCCCCTGCCATCTCCCGTACGGCCTGCCATCCGTGGTGTCCGTATGGCGGCGTAGAGTTGTCGGAGCTCAAGCAATCGGGGTCGGCCGCAATCAACAGATTCTCAATCGTCGTGCTACCGGTCTTGGGTATGCGAATGAAAATGCACCGATACTTGTCCGAGATAATCATGCTTCCTTGAGCTTTACGGATATTAGCTCATATCCGTTCATAGATGTCATCGTTTCGTGTTGGTACACGGAATCAAGAAGCGACAGGGAGTTCACCACATACTTCGCCTCATGTCCATCCTCCGCTCGGCGATAATTGAGCGCGTAGTTTTGGAACTTCTGGTTCATCTTGTACACACGCACCATTGCGTTAAGCTGCGTCGCTCCTTGCTCATAGTATGGGCCATAGCTTGGGTACATCCATTTGCCTCGCTCGGTCTTGGTGATGAGCTCCTGGTGCTGCTTGCAATGGTATAGAATCGTTGCGTGATTTTCAAAATCAACGACATTGGCGAGCTCAATAAGGGTCATGCTTGTGTTCTCCCTTAGGTAGGCCCAAATCATGCGCCTACAGTCCACAATGCTTCTATTGCGAACCTTCATGTGCAACGTATCGTGAGACACTTCGTTTATGTCGCAAAACGTCTCAATGGTTTTTTGAATTAGTTCTTCTCGTTTCATGGCAGTAAGTCAATTGCGTAAAGGTCTTCTTTCTCTTGGTACACCAGGTACTTTCTCTCCTCAAGAAATTTGATTGCATTGGCTAGGTTTTCACCAAGGTGCTTGGTCTCCGCCTTGATAAGCTTGGGCCGCATTGGGCCAGCGTAGATTACCAGCTGTAGGATTACCCAGTCGTGACCCTCGGTGTCAATCTTTAGGAAGTCTACGCGCTTCACGTCGTGTGAATACATCAGCTCCGCGTAGGTAATGGTAGACACGAGAACCGGCTCCACAAGAGCCCGGTTCTGGTCAATCACGTATTCACCAAACGAGCTCATGCCGCTGAAGTCGCGGTCGTTGTCGCACACGCTATCCTTATACACGTACATCTCCTTGGTTGCATTGGTGATGTCAATGGCCTTGTTGATGTAGTGGACTCCCGGAATGCGCTCAAGCCGATTCAGGTATTTCTCTACCGGCTCTACAATCATGCCCTGCCATCCGTGATGAGCAAGGTGGTTCAGCGTACCGAAATCGCAGCTGCCAATTTCTACGAAAAACTTAGTATCGCTCATGGTAGGTAAGGTTGTCGTATTCCGATGGGCCAAAATATATCCATGCCGTTATGGGCGTGTCAATCTCATCAATGGTCACGCTAACCTCACGGCGCCGATACCATTCGGGGTGTCCCTCCAGGAGGTCTAGACGGCGCAGAATCTTCTTGTCTACCAGGTAGAGTTCTACCTCCACGTTATAGCCTTGATTCTTCTTGTAGAGCATGAATGGAAGACCGCCTTGTCGGATGATTAGCGGGTACTTGTCGGTGGTGCGCCCCTTGCCTACAAGCGTTGCATCTTCCAGCAGGAAATTGTTACCATAGGCGCTCTTGAGCGTGCCATACACGGCAACAGCTATGTCCATGTCTAGAACATTATGTTTCCGTTGTTCGACAGCAGACTCAGATAGTACTCTAGATATTCTTTTGTTCCGCTCATAATTGGAGTTCCCTCCCATGTTAGTTTCCATTGATTTGAATTTGAATCGTATCGTATTTGATACTGTTGATAGAATAGACTACTACGCTTGGACATGACGATTATATTTTCGCTTCTTCCACCTGGAGTACATCTTGGCGGCGACAGCTAGTCGCTGTGGCTTGAACTTGTATGTGCTGCTAAGCTGTGCCATAGCAATACGCATGAACTGCTCCATCTCTTGCTCGTTGTCCTTGGAAAAGAACTTGTGTAAGTCGTAAAGTGTCATAGTAGGTCTACTGCTTTGATTAGAATACCGAGCGACGTGTTCTCGTCTCCCCCAGGCACGCCCTTGCGTTCGTGCTTGGTCTTGCACAGCATCTTCAGCCTCTCGGTAGAAATTGTTATTAGGTAAAGTATGTCGTCTTCCTCCATGAGGGCCTCGTTGTCCTTGTGGCGGCATCCCTTCTCGGATGCCGCAATCAAGACCCAGTAGTCTGCTTCGGTAGTAGAGATTCCCGAAGGCTTCCCGCGCGATGCGTACTCGATGTAGAAGTTCCCCGTGTGGTACGTTCCAAAGTCCAGCTTGACTTCGACTGTGGTGTTGCTGAGCAATTTGCCAAGCAGCAGTTCGCCCATCAAACCGATGCGCAAGTCATGACGAAAATCGGAATTGTATTCCATCACAAAGAAGAAAGAGATGATAGTGAAAGAAGAAAGAGACAGCCCCTATGCCCCACCGGAACAACCTACTGCATAGGGTAACCAACTTGCTGCTGTCCTTTCTACTTCTTTAGAACGGCAAGTCGTCGTCTTTGGCGGTGACTCTCTTGGGGGCGGGCTTGTTGCCCTGTCCCGCAGGCTTGGCCGCGTTCGGGTTGAACACGCTCATGAACGCGCTGTCGTCCGTCTTGATTATGAAATCAATGTTTACGCTGTTGCGCGAGGTGAGGTATTTCTTGAGCTCGTCCAGCTGCTCCGAGCGAAACGAGATTGAGTACTTGCGTACGCCCGAGTCATAGGTCTTGAGCTCGCCCACATACCCGATGTAGATGTCTTTCTTTTCCATTTTGATTGACAATTAAATTTCCCCTTCAAGGTAGAACGTGCTGGAAGGCATGTTCTTTTCAAAGTGCTCTCGAATGGTATTGACCGCCCGATTGAACTTCTCCTCACCGAAGCGAAGGGTTTGCTCCGATGCTTTGTATACTGCCGGGACATAAGGAAAGGATTTCTCCTGTACGACCCAGTAGAAGTCTTCGTAGCCGAAGACCTTGCAGTAAAGATACGCCTGAATATCGTACCCTAGATATCTTACATCAGACCTAAAACCTGAAATTGAACGCGTTGTTTTTGAGTCGGAGATGAACCCGCTTCCCTTGCAGTCAAGGAATCCCCGGAAAGGAACTCCGTTTACTTCCTCGTTGAACTCAACCTGGTAGCTGCCCGACAGGTAGATGTCTATGATGCCGCAGTCATCAAGGCGTGAAATCATGTCGATGATTTGCTGATGGTCTTCGGGAGCCAACACGGTTCGGTCTCCGATTGACGCATCCTGCTCGGCCTTCCATTCCTTGTATATGGCCGTTGAGCGGGGGCTCTTTGCCCCCTCGCTCATAAGCTTGGCATAGATTTCAGAATCGTCAAGCACAAAGAATCTGTTGCCAAAATCTTCGGGGGTGAATAGCATGCAGTCGTAAGCGCTGCCGAATTGCAGCGCGTCGCTGTCCTTGTTGAGCTTGCCCATCATGTACAATTCAAACAGCGCCATGTCCTGTAGAGCGTACTTGATTGAGCTGTACGATAGATATGGTTTGCCGGTCTTCTCAATCATGTGAGACAACCAGTCCTTCTTCTTTGCCATTACTCGTTGTGGAATTTGTAGTCTAGGATTTCGTATGCTCCCTGCAGAAGGTCGGCTAGTTCTTTTGAGCTGTCGGTTTCAATCATATCAAGGATGCTGATTGTCTTTTCGATTTCTTCCATGGCCTGTACCATGGCATTACGATTGTAGGTTGTGCCGAAGTTGGATAGTATTAGTCGTGCTGCCTTCTCAGCTTCCTTCTTCTTGATGTGTGGATGTTCCTTGAAATACTCAAGGTGTTCAGATGGTTTCATTTATTTTGAGATTCAATTACTAGACTTAGTGCGTGCACGTATCCTTCCCAATACTTTGCCTCCGTATCGCGTCTGCTGTATCGGCATACGTTGAGGTTGTGTTGTGCCTTTCGGTATTGCTGCGCTAGCGTGTGTGTGGTTTTGATTGGCTCCATCACTTACGCTTCTTCTTGAGCTTGGCCTTCAGTCGGACAATCTTCCCGCCGAGCAGCCTCTTCTCTTCGGCAGAGCTGGACTCCAAATCCAGCTTCTGCCGATAGTATGATTTCATGATGGGGACGCCGAGCAAGAAGCCCATTCCCAATGCTGTGAGCACAAGTGCTATCGCCGATAAAATTGAGTTGGTTTCCATTGAGTCCGTAAAGATTGGTCAGAAATTGTTAACATCCAAATCCTAGACGTTATTCGTCGAATTTGATTTTCCCGGCGTAGTTTTCGTGGTAGAACTGGTCGGCTGCCTTGTCCCAGTTCGCGTCGTACTCACCCCCAAAGTTGAAGGCGTCCTTCACCATCTCCTTCTCCTTGTCAAGGAGTTCCCAAATGATGATTGACTTGATTAGGGCTACGGGCATCGGTGCCTGGTAGTCCTCTTGGTATTGAGATATACGCTCAAGCAAGTCGTATAGCGGGCTAATTTTTGGTTTGTCCATTCCAATCGCTGTATTTGAGTCCATACATCATGTTAAACATTTCCATCTCCATGTTGGCGTAGTGCTTCGTGAGCTTCATATTCTTTTGAAGATACTCCATCCCCCACTCCTTCCATTGTTCGCCTTGAGCAACGGTCATAGTCCAGTTGGTATACCAGTCGTCTGTTCGTCCCTTGATGTCATCGTAGGTTACGTTGTGGCCAGCAATCTCAAACATCTTGTTGATGAGGTCTTCACTTGCCTTGTTCCACCTCTCCTGTTTGGTTAGTCTCTTTGCCATTGTAGTTCTTGATTACTTCTTCCTCTATTAGCTCTAGCATACGGTCAAACGTGATGCCTTCGTATAGGTCACCGTAGTTGTAGCGATTGGTCACATCACGGAAAAATGCGGTAGATAGGTACTTAGCCATTGTGTTACGGTAATGTGCATTATACTGCACAAATGTGTAGGATTTTGTATAGTTAATCGGACATTATCCGAATTAGTGCACTCTATTGCACATTCGGTGAACTTGGCTCCAGCAGAATCTCCCAGTAGGCTGTGTGGTCTTTGAATCCGACAACCTTGCGGTCGACTCCTGCAATTTCAAGTGGGTAGCCAACGGCAATGTAAGGGCCGCCGCTTGGGTCTACCATGATGATGTCATTTGAGTCCTTGTCGTATCCGACTCGGCATAGTTGCTCGAAAGAACCACGCCAGTCTACGTTGCCCTGCTCGTTGAGCGAAAAGGTAAACTTATCACCGTATCGGTTGGTGTATTCTTTGAGTAGTTTCATTTCTCCTTTGATTTAGGGTCATCCTTACCATCAAGAAAATCCTGCATCAGGTAGAAGTCATCTCCCTCATTGTTCTCGCCGTACCTAATCATGTCAATGATTTGCAACAGCTCCTGTATCGTGAGTTCTATTTTCATTTTTCCTCATCTTCATTGGTCGCCGAATAGGCAATAGCCAGTACGCCGGCGATAGAAATAAATAGCATCCTCAACTCCCACCAGTTCGTCATGAAGTACAGCGTTAGGAGAACAAACGTCCCCCACAGGTATTGCCATCCGGTTACCCTCATCCCTTGTCGCTGTTATCTCCAGAGAACAAGAGGAACACGATGATTGCGGCGGCGAGGATAGCCCCCATCGCAAACGCCGCCCATTGTAGGTAAGCCATTACTCCGCAGTTACAAGTTCACGAAGCGATGCAACTACCCCGGCCTCAAGCCCTGGGTACTTATTGATGACGGCATCAAAGCGCTTCTTGCGCTCGGGCGCGTTAGCTCCGGCCTTGATGTGCTCGGCTGCTTTAGCTACGTCTAGCTCCGCTTTTGCAGGAACTGGAAGCTCCTGCTTCGCGATAGCCATAGAAACCTCCTCTGCGGTCGCAATAGAGGCCTCTACGCCAATGCCAAGGAATCCCAGCGCACGACCAACAGCTGACGTCTCGCAGTTCTCCACGTACGACGTCTTGTTAATCATGGACGATGAGCGGTCTTCTTGAGCGAAGCCAGTAGCAGCGACAGCCCCATCGCTGTCGCGGATGATAGCCTTCATTACGCACGTGTCGGAATCAATGGCGACCATTTCGGTCTCTATTGAGTAACCTCTGTAGTCGGGCAGCTTGCGGAAGGCAATGATGCGCTCGTTCACCTGAACGTAGTCCTTGCCCTTGATGTTGGTTGTCTTGAGTTGATAAGCCATGTGTTTGAATTTGAATTGGTTAAAGTTAGTGATTTATTTTGAAACCGGTATGTTGTAGGTCATGTCCCGGGCAATGCCCTTGTCAAGCTCTACGTCGCAAGCATAGTGCAGCGACTTGATTTTCATCATCCATTCCGTGTACGACAGCCTACCTGTCGTGCTACTGCTGTCCTTCTTGCTCATACAACGGTTTGATTACTTGCATTATTCGCAGAAACGAAGATATGGTTTCATATACCTCCTCGTCGTAGTCGTCCACAAACATATCGTCCGAGTTCTCCCCGAACCAGATGACTTGCGAAGAAGCCGGCATTTCCACCACCTCCTTGAAGTATGGCTCACGTAGTGCTCGGAGTACCATCGTCTTGGCGTTGATGCTTGTTGCATCATCGCCGGAGTTCACAGCCAGTGCCTCTAGTATGCGCAGCATTGACTCGCTCATGGCATCAGGTATGTTTTAATCAGGTGCGTCCCGATGCGTACACTGAAGTAGAATACGGCGTAGTATGGAACATGGAGGAACAGCCACGCAAGTGCTTCAATGTAGAAGGGTGCGCGGCGTCGTTGGAATCGGTCATCATCGTGGTTGCTCATGGATTCTTATGTATTTTTTGATTTCGTTGATATTTGAAAGGCACTGCTCGGCTCGGACGCCCACCGCAGAAAGGTGCATCAGGCTGCTGTAATCCACAATGAAGTGCAGGTTGACCTCAAGTCGGGCCAACTCTGCCTCCATTGCTTCTCCCCAGGTGATTGAATCAGGCGTCGCCATCGGTGATGAGCTCCGCTACTGAAACCTTCGGCTCCTCTTGGTCGGTGTAGTAGCTATACGAGTCCGACAGCTCCAGTTCGCCAATGCCCTGCTCAATGTAGTGCTTGTATTTCTCAAGCGCCTCCTCCTCCGTAGCGGCTTGAATCTCGTAGACGTGGGTGTCTTGTTGGACAGCCCGATTGACTACCGTAACCTCAAAGCGTTTGTTCTCCACTGGTGCGCTCTCAATGATGAGCGGGTGTACCGGCATGCTTGTACGCATATCCACGAACGACTCGTTGACTATGCGTGGGTCTGGTACAATCTCTACGAAGCGCGTGCCGTCGGGTACTTTGCGCATGTCAAAGTGTTTGGCGGTCAGCTCACGTGCCCGCTTCTCGCTTCGTGCATAGCAGTGGAAGATTGAGAAGGTAGGTTCACCGCGTTTGGGCTTGCGGTCAAAGCCACGTGCCCCCTTACCACGTACTGGATTGGGGATGGTAATTACGAATTGTTTCATTTTAGATGTGAATTTGAAATTGAATTAAGCAAAGGTTAGAATAAAAAACGTAAAAAGCAAGTGTTATTGATACGAATTTAACAACACGATATGTAACGTATTGATTTGTATGATGTTATGACTGTACTATTTCATGCAGTTTTTGGTTTTAAGTTTGTATTTCTTGCGCAAATCCATGATGTCAAGGCGCAATGCGAAGCGTGAGTACCGCTTAAACGCATAGTATTCCTCGGCAAAGTCCGACTTAATACCAGCATACACGGCGGATGAGTGCGCGGGCAAACGCCCGGCGTACCTCATTCCCCCCAGTTCGGCAGCCCTTCGTTTCGCTTCGCCGATGCTCATTGCCTCGCCTTGATTGAATAAGGCGGAGGCATGGACGGCTACACGTGGATGACCACCGGTGCTCAAAGGGATAGATATGAATTGAAAGTCGTACTTGAATGCCTTCTTGGGTACGACTGATAGCTCTTGCTGTTCCATGTTATTGATTTTGTTTGTGTTCTCTCCACTCAAGGTAGAAGCCGATGCCCACGATGATGTTCATGCCGAGCGAAGCCACTACCTCGTGGATGTCTTGGTATACGTTGGTAGATAGGTGAACGTGCCCAACCATCCAAAACGGTATGGACAAGTTCCCCGCTATCCACCTTGTCGTGAACTTAATGAAACCCATTGGTTCATGTGAGTTGGTAGTAATAGAATTTTGTAGGCGATGATTTCTCCCTCGCTGTCAAGTATGGCTTCGTGGGTGGCGATGATGTTGAGCTGCTCGCCACCGGGCAGCTCAATCATCACCTGACTATCTTCGGGGAAGGGGAACACAATCTCCTTCAGTTCAATCAGTTTCATTAGTGCTATTTGTTTTTGTTGTTAAAGTATTCATCAATGCAGTCAAGTTCGCTCTTGCTGTCTACGTTGTATTTGCTATCCAGGAACTTGTTGTACTCGGTGATTGCTTCACCCCAAAAGTCGTCAAGCGCATAAATTTTGTAGCCGAGCGCCAACATTCGGTCAGTCATGCAAAATACTCCGTATGAATTATGGTGGTTAGTTGGTGTGATAATGTTCATTGTAGGTACTTTTTAGGTTCGCTCTCAAGTTTCTCAATCTTCTCAATCACCTCGTCAACAGACGCGGGGATGTACGAGAAGCACGTTGTGCACTCGCCGTCAAAGTTCACCTTTGTCTGGCTGTCGCAGGTGTAGCACTTGTACGACTTGTCCGAGAAGGGCGCGTCGTAGTCAAAGTCATCAAGTGAGTAGCCGCTGCCAAATGCGGTTTCGCCCTTGTCGTAGGGGTACATGATGCGCTCGTCCTCAACCTCGTCCCAGTATTGGCTGTCGTACTTGGTAGCGTAGGGCGTGTCGTCCCAGTATTGGCTGTCGTACTTGGTAGCGTAGGGCGTGGTCTTGACTGCCGCGCCGAAGCCATCGTCCCACTTGCCCCACTTGGTAACGGGTTTGTAGTTGTGCGTGCCGTTGGAAAACCAGTTCTCGCCGACCCATTGACCAAGCGCCTCGTTGAAGATGCGGTAGTCGCCCGTGTTGTCAAGGAAGATGAGCTTGCTGCTGTCCTCAATGAACCGGTAGATGCTCTCCTCCACAAAGGGGTTGTCAAGGGTAGCGACGCTCGGAACAAGCATGGTAGACATAAGGTCAGCGAACTCGGACGTGTCGCTCTTGTCGCGTGTGCCGAGTCCGTAGATGATGCCGTTGTGCACGAAGCCCACCGTGTCGGACACGAAGAAGGGGTGCAGGTACTCGGGCGTCAGTCCGTGGGTAGCAATGCGGAAGTGCAGCAGCATGGGCAAGTTGCCGTACTTGCTGTGGATGTCTATGTATCGCTCATAGAACAGCTCAAAGTTGGCGTCGCTCTCGGCGGCGACCACGTTGGGAAATTTCTCGGCAACAAGCACGCCGTCGGCAATGTACAGGATGCCTGCGCCGTCGTCGTTGTTGTTCCAGGAATTGGATAGTTTGTCTTTTTTGATACGCTTGCCAGCGTTAAGAATTGCAATGCACATAGTTGTAGATAGGTATTAGAATTAGAAAAGAAAAGGTCAAAGGGCTAACCTAATTAGCCCTTGACCTGTAAGAATTTGAGGGTGTTGCGGTCTACCTTTTTTACGTTGTCCACGTACTTGTGGCCGCCTATTGCACGTGATAGGATGTCGTACACGTCCTGAACCCAGCCCTCAACGGAGTCGATGCTCACGCCCACACGCTTGCCTGACTTACGCAAGGACGACACGAAGAAGTCCATCATCACGCCGTGCCCGGTCTTGCTGAACTGCAAGGTGTCAAACATGGCGTCCGCAAACTGTGAGTACCAGCACGCAAGGCGCAACAGCTTCTCCTCGGTGTACATTTTGCGAAGGTGCTTGTGCAGCGCGCTGCGTCGGTCAAGCATCATTTGCTGAACCTTCGCCGCCCCGATGTTGGGGTTGCTCGCCATGATGCGGAACAGGTCGCGGCGCCACACGAGGGTGTCCACGTTGTTCACTCGTGATATGAGTCGGAACTCAATGTACTCACGCTTGACGTTGAAGGCTACGTAGCGGTCGTCGCCGTTGTACTCGTTGATGTCCACACGCATTGATGCCCAGCGCGATAGGGCACGCCGGCGGTAAAGCGCAATGAACAAGGGGATAAACGCCGAGCACTCCTTGAGTAGTTGTGTCCCCGAAGTACCGACCTTGCCGAAGTTGATGTGGCCGCCGCATCGCCCGCTTGACTCCGCGTTGATGTGGTCGCGAAGAAGCCTTGAAGCGGCAATCTCGTTCTCAAGCTTGTCGTCAAACAGGTCGTAGATAGGCGACACAAGCTCGTAGCCGGTGTCGTCGTCAAGTGAGCCGTCGTGTTCACGCGACCAACCCACGGATAGCGCATCATCAGCCGTGTACGAGTCCAGGATGTCGCTGTCCTCCTTCTCAACCTCAAAGCCGATGGTGTACCGCGTGTCGTTGTTGGTACGTCGGATGTAGCCACGTTGAGCTTGTGCGTGGTATTCAAACGTGCCTCTCTGTGGCTCATACGAGTAGTATTCACCTGGGCCTTCGTGATACCAAAAGTATTCACCGCAGTCGTCCTCGTGCATGAAGCCCATGATGTCTTGAACATACGTGGCGTTTTCACGCCATACGTACTCGCCTTCATGTGAGCCGCCCTCGCACTCCACGTAGTCGTCCTCGTCCACGTCCTCTTTGACGTAGTAACTCCCTTCAATCTCAACGATTACGCTATTGAACTCTCGGTCAAGCACCACAAAGCGTGCCCCGCTATCAAGTGTCCCTCGTGTTACAATCGCCATGTGCGCCAGCTTGCCGGCGTGCTCACTCGGATACGTCAGCTCAACGCACATAGATGCGTTGCGTGGTGTACCTGAAAAGTCCAACACCTGTTCAGGCTCTAATGACTCTGACGTCGTGCCGGCCTCGGCAGCACGAAGCCACTCGGGAAGAAAAGACCAGCTTGTGCCGTATCCCACGGCGTCCGTCAGCTTGTACACGTAATCACCCGGCGTCCCCAAGACGTTCTCAACCCTGAATGTACGCCCCTCAAACTCTCGCATAGACGGGTGTAAGAATACACCACGCAATGCATCTCGGTCCGCAAACGAACCAAAATTAACGCGAACCAAGTCGCCTACTTCAAAATCGCTCATACACATTAAGCATTTTTGCCCATGAATTACACCTCATAGGCGAAGGTGTTTCGTGCATCACCAAGCCCTGCACGTATAGGCTTTGAGGGACACATGGTCGCGAACCACCGCGCCGCTATGCACTCCATCCCTAACCAAAAAAGCATACGGCGTGTGTCCCTTGTCCGTTGTTTGGGTGTGGTCGCCACCTCGTTCCCTGAAATCGTTGCTGCAAAGGTTAAACAGCAATGTTACCTGAATGTTAAGGCCAGGTTATCTTTTCGTTAAACTTTCAGCCCAGTCCTATCTTGAACATGGCGAACACCACGCTCACGAAGAACACCGCGCCTATGGTCATCACGACCACCGACTCCGCACACAATCCCTTTCTCATGGCTGCTTGTTTAACGCTAATGAATCTTCACGCCACTCGTACCAAAAGAATTGGTCGCCCATGTTTAGTTCGGTCAGCTTTTCACTGTTCACCTCACCTTGCACGAACCACGCGTCCTCTTGCACTATGTCCCTGAACTCACGCGACACTGCGCTTCCGTGTTCAATCGGTCGGTAGTAATAAAAATCTTCGCCAGTGAGGGTGTACCACTCTCGCGCGAAGTCCATCACGTCCTCCTCTGTTCCGTCAAAGTATGCCCAGATAGTTGTTTTCATCGTGTTTGGTTTATCAGTCGCAAAAGTTGTCCCTCCATATCATCGACACAATCCAAAGAGCAAATGCCGCAACCACAGCAGACATTATACATGCAAGAATAATCTCGGCAGTTGAAGCCAGCTCGCTATGGCAGCAGCACTCGCACGCCTTATTGGTTATCATCAAAAATGTTCTCATCGCGTCAGTTCGGTTATGGTTACCGGGTCAATCGTTCCGTAGGTAGCGTGTACCTTCTTCAGGTACGCCACCGCGTCCTTAAACGCATTGCTGCGCTCGTCTGCATACATATAGGCGTGGGTCGCTTGCCGTATGCGCTGTATCTCGTTAATCGCCATCACGTCGTAGTTAGGTTGTAAAAAATAATTCACCGTTGTTTTTGTACACGTCGCTCGCTCGGGTTTCAACGATAGCAACCAATGACCCACTGCGAAGCCCTCCGGAATAGAAGGTCGCGTGCGCGTCGTTTGACTCGTCCAATATGTTTAGTATTGGTTGTGGGTCAATAACCGCACACCCGTAGATTGGTGTGTGCGTGAATGCAATTCGTACCTCGGGACGGTGCTGTTCCAAAAGTTTACGATAATAGCCCTTTGGTGGGTTCATGTCATTAGGTTTGTGTGTGTGCATCATAGGCGGACTGCACACGTATCCGCTTGTGGGTGTCCGTGTTACGAGCACGGTGATAGCACGTAGCACACCCTTGTGTAGGGGCATAGGTATCCCCTTCGTGTCCGTTTTACGTGTGGTCGCCACATATCCCGTAAGTGAGGGGGCGCTTAACGCCCCCGCTTTGCCCGCCGCTCAAGCCGTTGGTCGGTGCTTCGCTCAAGTTTGCGGTCGATACGCCCCGCCATGAACAGCTCAACTGCGTCGGCTTTGCGCTTGCCCCGCACCTTTCGCTCGGTTCGGCGTAGTGCCGCGCCCCCATCTAACGCAGGGGCGCTCTGCACTCGCACTACATACTCACGACCTCTGTGGTCGGTTCTCGTTGCGTAAAGGCTCATTGTTCGTCGGTCATTGAGTCAAACTGCGCAGCCTTGTGTGCCCGGCGGTCGCAGTACACCTCTGCTTGTCCCCGGATGGTGTCTGCCCATTCAGGTGAGGACTCGTTGTATGCGGCGGTGAGCTTGTCGCGGAAGCCGGCATAGTAAGCGAAGGCGTCGGTCGCCAAAAAGTCGTCGTAAAGGTCAAGCACGAAGTCGATGCCCATTGTACGTTCGAGGGTTGCGAGGGTTGATTTAATTTTCTTGTTCATGGCTCGTTGTGTTTTTTGGTTAGTCGGTTGAACAATGCAAACGTACCACCCCAATGTTAAGTGAATGTTAAGGCTATGTTATCTTTTCGTTAAATCTTACATTCGTAAGATTTCAATTACGCGCACGTGTAGCGCGTAGGTGTAGCGCGCAGGTACGCACGCCCCGCCGCTCACACAGGAACAGGGCAACCGAGCCGAAAACCCCTCGCGCGTTGAGCAGCCATAGGCTGCGAAAGCGCAGGCGCAGCGTAGGTGTGCGCGCGTTGATTGCCGAAGGCAATGTTACGGGAATGTTACCAAAGTGAGGCCCGATTTGAGGCCATTTTTAGGCCATTTGCCGATGTTTGGGGTGTTTTTGAGCCGACCATACAGCCCACCACGAGAAAATAGTTTAGTATCCCTCCTTCCCTACGGAAAGGAGGGTAATAAACTAAAAAAAAATGACATATCCAAACCCAAACCGAAAACTTAACCGAATGATAACGATTTGGTAACATTGGAAACGGCGTTGGAACATGGATGTTGGAACACGAATCTCGTGCGCACACAGGCGCACACACACGCACACACACACGCACACACGTATAGGGGATGGCTTAACGAAAAAATAATCCAGGCTTAACGCTGGGGTAACATTGGGGTGTAACCTTTGCCGAACTAACCAAA
>Ga0194115_10000806_pt1 | contig 43407 bp, 45 predicted proteins | sample TA2MahsurfametaG_3_FD_148656 | JGI IMG/M metagenome (GOLD analysis project Ga0194115, IMG submission 148656) | Freshwater microbial communities from Lake Tanganyika, Tanzania - TA2015002 Mahale S4 surface | ecosystem: Environmental > Aquatic > Freshwater > Lake | place: Tanzania: Lake... | reverse complement strand
GATCACCAGAGTCAACGGCGCCCCTCCGCCACAAAGCTGGTGACATCAACGTCCATCACGCCCTTGATCCGCGGAAAAACCTGGAGCGCCTCAATGGCTGCGGCCACGCCCTCGCTGGATGGGCTGCGATGGGGGACCAGATCAGCCACAGGCCTGCCCCGCACCGTGATCGTGAACTGTTCACCCTGCTCCACAGCCCGCAGCAACCGGGAGAGCTGGGCCTTGGCCTCAAAAGCGCCGATGGAACTCTCCACGCCTCGATCAACCTGGTTCACAAACTAGTTTAAAGCGATCGCCTGCCCTGCCAGCCAGCCGGAGCTCCAGCAGTGCTGGAAGTTGAAGCCACCAGTGATGCCATCCACATCGAGCAGCTCACCGGCCAGATAAAGCCCGGGGGTGAGGCGGCTCTCCATGGTGGCCAGGTTCACCTCCCCCAGCGGCACGCCGCCAGCGGTCACAAACTCCTCGCCAAAGGGGCCGCGGCCGGCCACGGCGTAGCTGCTGCGCCGCAGGCTCTCGATCAGCCCCTGCTGCTGGCGCTTGCCCAGATCCGCCCAGCGGCGCTCCGCTTCCACCCCCTGTTGATCGAGCAGGTGCTGCCAGAGGCGCCGGCTCAGCGCCGGCCAGGGGCGGGCATTGTTGAGCTGGCGCTTGGCCTGATCGCGGCGACACTCGGCGAACAGCTGCTCCAGCTGGGGCTGGCTACGACCGCCACTCCAATCCACCCGAATGGTGCCCCGGTAGCCGCAGTGGTGCAGCGGCAGCGCCCGTGCCGCAAAGGCCGTGAGCCGCAGGGTGGCGGGGCCGCTCAGGCCCCAGTGGGTGATCAGCAGCGGCCCCGACTGACGGAAGCGATGGGCCATGCCCGGCGGCGGCGGACCAGCGCCCTGATCCAGATCAAGCTCCAGCTCCAGATCCACTGGATCCATCACCACCCCCGCCAACGCCACCAGCGGATTGGGTTTGAACGCCAGCGTGAACAGCGAGGGCACCGGCGGCACCAGGCCATGGCCCAGGCTCTGGGCGAGGCGGCGGCCGCTGGGATGGCTACCAGTGGCCAGCACCAGCCGATCCGCCCATAGACCATCCCCCGAGCGCAACTGCAGGGCGAACCCGCCGCCGGGAGCCTGCGCCGCAGCCTTAAGGGCCTCACTGGTGCGCAGCACCACACCGGAGCGCTGGGCCGCCTGGCGCAGGCACTGAATCACCGCCGTGGAGCGGTTGGCCTGGGGGAACATCCGCCCATCGGCCTCCTCCACCAACGCCAGGCCGTGCTCATCGAACCAGGCGACGGCATCACCGGCAGCAAAACGGCTGAAGGGCCCGCGCAGGGCTTTGCTGCCGCGGGGGTAGTAGCCCACCAACTCCCGGGGGTCCCAGCAGGCGTGGGTCACGTTGCAGCGACCGCCGCCACTGATCAGCACCTTGCCCAGGGGCTCAGGCGTGCTCTCCAGCAGCAAAACCCGCTGCAGACCAGCCTCCGCCGCCGCAATCGCCGCCATGAAACCGGCTGGCCCACCCCCCGCCACCACCAGCGACCAGTGCTCAGGGGAGGGAACCATCAGGGTGAAAGGCGAGCATGGGGGGATGCCCGATTCGCTGCTGAACGGGGCCTACCGCTTCAGTGTGGCCCCGATGATGGACTACACGGATCGGCACTTCCGGGTGCTGATGCGGCAGATCACCCGGCGCAGCCTGCTCTACACCGAGATGGTGGTGGCCCAGGCGCTGCACTACAGCGAGCGGCGCGAGCGGCTGATCGATTTCGAGCCGATCGAACACCCGATCGCCCTGCAGGTGGGTGGCGACGACCCGCAGCTGCTGGCCGAAGCAGCGCGCATCGCATCCGATCGCGGCTACGACGAGATCAACCTCAACGTGGGCTGTCCCAGCGAGAAGGTGCAGAAGGGGCGCTTCGGGGCCTGCCTGATGGCCGAGCCCGACCACGTGGCCCGCTGCATCAGGGCGATGGCCGCGGCCTCAGCGCTGCCGGTCACGGTGAAACACCGCATCGGCATCGATGAGCGCGATTCCTACGAGGAACTACTGGCCTTCGTAGACACGGTGGCCGCGGCCGGCGCCCAGCGCTTCAGCGTGCATGCCCGCAAAGCCTGGCTCGAGGGCCTCGATCCCAAGCAGAACCGCACCATCCCACCGCTGCGCTACGAGCTGGTGCATCAGCTCAAGCGCGAGCGGCCCCAGCTCACGATCGAACTCAATGGCGGCCTGGTAGATCTGAGCAGCTGCGAGGAACAGCTGCAGCAGGTGGATGGGGTGATGGTGGGTCGCGCCGCCTACGACCATCCCCTGCGCTGGGCCACGGTGGATCGCGACTTGTTCCACGACGCCAGCCAGCCGATTGCCAGCGCCTCCACGGTGGTGCGCGGCCTGATCCCTTACGCCGAGCGCTGGTGCAGCGGTGGCGGCCGCCTCTGGGCGATCGCCCGCCATCTAGTGCAGGTGGTGGAAGGAGTCAGCGGCGCTCGCCACTGGCGCCGCGATCTAGGGGTGGCCGCTGGCGCGCGGGATGCCGGGCCTGAGGTGTTTGAGCGAGCGGCGACGCAGCTAGAGGAGCGCGGGCTCTAGTTCAACGGCGCCAGTCGAGCCAAGGCAGCCCAGGAACAATCGCCGGCACGGCGCTCCGATAGGTGGCGTAGTCGGGATGAAGCAGCAGCAATCCGCGCTCCTCGCGGCGGGCCTTACCCCCCAGCACCGCTGCCAGGGCCAGCAACAACCCCAGGTGGAACAAGCTGCCGAGGGCCAGGGCCACGCCGAGCTCAGCGAGCAGGAGCGCCTGATACAGCGGGTGGCGGCAACGGCCATAGGCGCCCTGGGTCACCAGGGCCGCTCCAGGCTTGGGATCCGGCAGAGGCGTCAGGCTGGCGCCCAACCGCCAGAAGGCCTGGGCCGCCAGGGCCAGCCCAGAGGCAAACAGCAGGGCCCCGGCGAGGGCCAGAGGCAGCGGCCAGGCATAGCCCCAACTCCCTGGAGCAGGCCAGGGAGGAACGAGGTTGGCGGCGATCAGGAGCAACTGGGCCAGCAGCCACCATTCACCTCGGCGGTTGTCGAGCCAGCCGGCCCAGCTGAACTGCCAACCCTCAAGTGGGGATCTCGGCGAGGGGGTCGAGGTCGGGTCCATCGCTCTTTCCGGCCAACACCAGTCTGAGCAGGATCGGGGCCAGGAAGGTGGTGCCGATCACCATCAACAAGATGGCGGCCTCCAGGGCGGGGCTGAGCAGCTTGGCCTGGGTGCCCAGGCCAAGGAAAATCAGACCCACCTCGCCGCGGGGCATCATCCCCAGGCCCACCACCAGGCGATTGGTGGGCTGCTTCGAGAGAAAGCTCCAGCCGGCCACCACCTTGCCAAGGATGGCCACGGCCAGCAGGAATCCGGCAATCACCAGACCAGCCCGGTTGGCCGGATCGAAGGGGTTGAGCACCGACAAATCCATGCTGGTGCCGATCAGCACAAAAAAGATCGTGGCGAACAGGGCCACCACGGGCTTCACCGACTCCTCAATGCGGTGGGCGTGATTGGACTTGCTCAGGATCAATCCGGCAGCGAAGGCCCCCAGGGCCGCCTCCAATCCAATGGCTGTGGCGGCGAAACAGCAGAGGGTTAGCACTACAAAAGAAGCCACCACCACATCGCCAGGAGCCTTGAGGCGATCAATCACCCAGTCGAACCCCGGCGCTGCCGTGCGGCTCAGACCAATGGCCGCCACCACGAACACCACCGCTGCTGCCACCAACTTCAGGATCGGCCCGATCTCAAGGCTGCCGCCACCGGCCAGGCTGACCACCACCGCCAGGATCACGATGCCGAGGATGTCGTCGAGAACGGCGGCCCCGATCACGATCTGACCCTCTCGTGAGCGGAGCATCTTCAGCTCACCGAACACACTGGCGGTGATGCCGATGCTGGTGGCGGTCATCGCCGCACCGGCAAACACCGCCGGGATGACATCCACCTGGAAGATCGCCATCAGGCCAAGGGTGCCCAGGGCGAAGGGCACAGCCACGCCCGCCACCGCCACCGTGGTGGCCTGGGCCCCCACCGCCACCAGTTCATCAAGGTCGCTCTCGAGGCCGGTGAGAAAGAGCAGGGCGAACAGGCCAAGGGTGGCCACCGCCTGCAAGGAGGGGAAGCTCTCGGCATAGAGGTGGCTGACCACATCCGGCGGCACATCTGCCAGCGAGCCCACCAGCTGCAGCAGGCCCTGACTCAGGGCCGCCTGAGTCTCCGGCGGCACGATCAGGTGCAGGCCCGAGGCTCCGATGATCACACCGGCGATCAGTTCCCCCAGGATCGTGGGGAGCTGCAGACGCACCAGCAGCTCCGCCAGCAGGCGAGCCGCCACAAAAATCACCAGAAAGCGACCGACCCCGATCAGGGTTTCGGCCACTTCCAGCTGATGAGCCCCGATATCGGGCATGGGCAGGCGTGGGCAATTGCGAACGAGAGTCTCGCCCGACGGCGCCAACAAATGTGATCACGGCTACGTTCCGCGCAACGCTCCCCTGCCGCGCCGATGAACTCCGCGCCCGCTAGCGCCCGTTCCGACACCGATCTCTCCCTGCTCGATGCCTGGTGGCGAGCCGCCAACTACCTGGCGGTGGGGATGATCTACCTGCAGGACAACCCGCTGCTGGCGGAACCGCTGCGGCCCGAGCACATCAAGAACCGGCTGCTGGGGCACTGGGGATCCAGCCCGGGACAGGCGTTCATCTGGGCCCATGCCAATCGGGTGATCCGCCGGGATGACCTGGAGATGATCTACCTGTCGGGGCCGGGCCATGGAGCCCCGGGGGTGCTGGGCCCCACCTATCTCGATGGCACCTACTCCGAGGTCTATCCCGACAAATCCCAGGACAGCGAAGGGCTCAGGCGCTTCTTCAAACAGTTCTCCTTCCCGGGCCACATCGGCAGCCATTGCACCCCGGAAACCCCCGGCTCGATCCACGAGGGCGGCGAACTGGGCTACGTGCTCTCCCACGCCTGCGGGGCCGTTTTCGACAACCCGGATCTGATCGCCCTGGCCTGCGTGGGGGATGGCGAGGCCGAAACCGGCCCCCTGGCCACCAGCTGGCACATCAACAAGTTCCTCAACCCGGTGAGCGATGGGGCGGTGCTGCCGGTGCTGCACCTCAACGGCTACAAGATCGCCAACCCCACCCTGTTGGCCCGCATCCCCCGGGAGGAGCTGGGCAGCCTGTTGCGGGGCTACGGCTGGGATCCGTTGTTCGTCGAGGGCAGCGAGCCGATGGCCATGCACGAGGCGATGGCTGCAGCGATGGACACGGCCATCGGACGGATCCAGACCATCCGCCACGACGCCCGCTCCCAGGGCAGTGCGGCCACGGCCAGCCGTCCGATCTGGCCGATGCTGGTGCTGCGCTCCCCGAAGGGTTGGACCGGCCCGGCTGAGTTGAACGGGCACCGGATCGAGGGATTCTGGCGGGCCCACCAGGTGCCGCTGCCCAATCCCAAGAGCGATCCCGCCCAGCTGCAGCAACTGGAGCGGTGGCTACGCAGCTACCGGCCTGAGGAGCTGTTCGATGCCGAAGGCCGCCTGATCCCTGCCCTGCAGGCCCTGGCGCCGCAAGGGGCGCGGCGGATGGGATCCAATCCCCACGCCAATGGAGGCTTGCTGCGGCGCCAGCTCAACCTGCCGGAGCGGGAGCGCTATGCCGTGCCGGTGCCCGCCCCGGGGCAGTCCCTGCACGAGAACACCGCTCCCCTGGGGGAACTGCTGCGGGATGCCATCGCCCAGAACCCCGACAACCTGCGGGTGTTCGGTCCGGATGAAACCGCGTCCAACCGGCTGCAGGCCATTTACGAGCGCAGCAAAAAGGTCTGGATGGAGGAACTCAGACCTGAGGACGCCGATGGAGGAGAGCTCTCCAGGGACGGTCGAGTGGTGGAAATGCTCAGCGAGCACACCCTGGTGGGGATGCTCGAGGGCTACCTGCTGACCGGCCGCTACGGCCTCTTTCACACCTACGAGGCCTTTGCCCATGTGATCGCCTCGATGTTCAACCAGCACACCAAGTGGCTGGAGAGCTGCCGCCATCACGCGCCCTGGAGAGCCTCGATCGGCCCCTGGACCTGCCTGATCTCCTCCACGGTCTGGAGGCAGGACCACAACGGCTTCACCCACCAAGACCCAGGCTTCATCGACCTGGCGGGCAACAAGAGCGGGGATGTGGTGCGCGTCTACCTACCGGCTGATGCCAACTGCCTGCTCGCGGTCGCCGAGGAAGCCCTGGTCGAGCCAGATGTCAGCAACATCATCGTCAGCGACAAGCAACAGCATCTGCAGTATCTGAGCCTTGAGCAGGCCAGAGCGCATGTGGCCAAGGGCATCGGCCTGTGGAGCTGGGCCAGCAACGATCACGTCGGCCACGAACCGGATGAACCCGATGTGGTGATGGCCTGCGCCGGTGACATCCCCACGAAGGAGACCCTGGCCGCCGTCCAGATCCTGCGCCGCGAGATCCCCAACCTGCGGATCCGGGTGCTGAATGTGGTGAAGCTGTTCGCCCTCACCCAACCCACAGAGCATCCCCATGGGCTCAGCGATCGGGATTTCGACACACTGTTCACCACTAACCGTCCGGTGCTGTTCAACTTCCATGGGTACCCCTGGTTGATCCACCGGTTGACCTACAGGCGGCGCAACCATGCCAACTTCCACGTCCGTGGTTACAAGGAACGAGGCAACATCAACACCCCGTTGGAGCTGGCGATGAACAACCAGATCGACCGCTTCAATCTCGTGATTGATGTGATCGACCGCGTTCCCGGCTTAGGGTCACGCGCCGCCCATGTCAAAGAGCAGATGAAGGAGGCGATCCTGGCCAACCGCGCCTACGCCCATCAGCACGGCATGGATGCACCCGAGATCAACAACTGGCAGTGGAGCGAGGCCGCCTGATGTCCGACCAATCGATTCCCCGTCGTCTGCAACTGCCCACCCCGGGCTGCTACGCCGACCCCGATCGCAGCGGACACACGGCTGACGATGTGTTCGACGGCATGGCCGAGCACCTCTTCTACACGCTGGGCAAGCTCGCCCCAACCGCCAGCCGACACGACCTGTACCTGGCCCTCAGCCACGCGGTGCGGGATCGCCTGATGACCCGCTATCTGGCGGGCATCGAAGCGATCAACGCCACCCCAACCCGCGTGGTGGCTTACCTCTCGGCCGAATTCCTGATCGGCCCCCAGCTGGGCAACAACCTGTTGATGCTGGGCATCCAGGAGGCTGCCACCGAGGCCCTGCGCCGCTTCGGCATCGACCACCTGGAAGAGATCCTCGAGGTGGAGGAGGAGCCAGGCCTCGGCAATGGTGGCCTGGGGCGCCTGGCGGCCTGCTTCATGGAGTCGCTGGCAAGCCTGGAGATTCCGGCCACCGGCTACGGCATCCGCTACGAGTTCGGGATCTTCGACCAGCTGATCCGCGACGGCTGGCAGGTGGAGATCACGGATAAGTGGCTCAAGGGCGGCTGGCCCTGGGAGATTCCCCATCCCGATCAAGCCTGCTTTGTGGGTTTTGGTGGTCGCACCGAGAGCTACCGCGATGAACGGGGCAACTACCGGGTGCGCTGGATTCCTGAGGAACACGCCATCGGGGTGCCCCACGACGTGCCGGTGCTGGGCTACCGGGTCAACACCTGCGACCGGCTGCGGCTCTGGCGCGCCGATGCCAGCGAGAGCTTCGACTTCTACGCCTTCAACATCGGCGACTACTACGGAGCCGTGGAGGAGAAGGTGGGCAGCGAGACCCTCTCCAAGGTGCTCTATCCCAACGACGGCACCGACGAGGGTCGCCGCCTGCGCCTAAAGCAGCAGCACTTCTTCGTGAGCTGCTCCCTGCAGGACATGCTGCGCAGCCTCGATCAGCGCGGCATCCCCGTGCATGAGTTCCCCGACCACTGGGCGGTGCAGCTCAACGACACCCACCCGGCGATCGCGGTGGCCGAGCTGATGCGCCTGCTAATCGATGACAAGCACCTGGAGTGGGATCAGGCCTGGGACATCACCTGCCGGTCTGTGGCCTACACCAACCACACCCTGCTTCCGGAAGCCCTGGAGAAGTGGGGCCTTCCCCTGTTCGGCTCGCTGCTGCCGCGCCATCTGGAGCTGATCTACGAGATCAATCGCCGCTTCCTGCAAATGGTTCGGCTGCGCTACCCGGGCAACGAAGCCCTGCTGCGCAAGCTCTCGATCATTGATGAGGAAGGCACCAAGGCCGTGCGCATGGCCAACCTGGCCACGGTGGCCTCACACCACGTGAACGGTGTGGCGGCCCTGCATAGCGAGTTGGTGCGCACCAAGTTGTTCCCGGAATTCGCCGAGCTCTGGCCGGAGAAATTCACCAACGTGACGAACGGGGTGACCCCCCGGCGCTGGGTGGCCCTCGCCAACCCAGCCCTGCGTCAGCTGCTGCAAGACAGCATCGGAGAGGGCTGGGTCGCCGACCTGGATCAGCTGCGTCAGCTGGAGCAATACCAAGACGACAACAGCTTCCTCGAGCGCTGGGAGCAGACCAAGCTGGCCAGCAAGCGCAACCTGGCCAACTACATCCACCGCCAAAGCGGCCTGCTGGTGGATCCGGCCTCGATGTTCGATGTTCAGGTCAAGCGGATCCACGAATACAAGCGGCAGCACCTCAATGCCCTGCAGGTGATCGCCCATTACCTGCGCATCAAGAACGGGCAGGCCGATCACATGGCCCCCCGCACCGTGATCTTTGGCGGCAAGGCAGCCCCCGGCTATTACATGGCCAAGCTGATCATCCGCTTCCTCAATGGCATCGCCGAAACGGTGAATGCCGATCCCGACATGGATGGCCGCCTGCGGGTGGTGTTCCTGCCGGATTACAACGTGAAGCTGGGGGAGCGGGTCTACCCCGCCTCCGACCTCTCGGAGCAGATCTCCACCGCCGGCCTAGAGGCTTCAGGCACGGGCAACATGAAGTTCGCCATGAATGGCGCCCTCACCATCGGCACCCTCGATGGCGCCAACGTGGAAATCCGCGAACAAGTCGGGGCCGAGAACTTCTTCCTGTTCGGCATGACCGAAACGGAAGTGGCCGATCTGCACACCGAGGGCTACAGGCCCTGGGAGCTGATCCCGCAGATGCCCGAGCTCCAGCAGGTGCTCAAGCTGGTTGAGCAGGGGCATTTCAGCGGAGGAGATGGTGATCTGTTCCGGCCCCTGCTGGAGAACCTCACAGGCCGGGATCCCTTCTGCGTGTTGGCGGATTTCAACGACTACTTGCGCGTGCAGCAACAGGTGAGCGCCGTCTGGGGCGATCGCAAGACCTGGAACCGGATGTCACTGCTCAATAGCGCCCGCACCGGCTTCTTCTCCTCCGATCGCTCGATCCGCGACTACGCCAGCCGCATTTGGAAGGCCGATTCCTTCCCGGTGAGCATCAGCTGCAACCTCGACAGTTGATGAGCCATGGCCATCCTGGTGCTCAACCTGGGCAGCTCCAGCCTCAAGGCTGCCCTGTTTGAGCCCAGCAGCCTCCGGAGCCTTTGGAGCGGCAGCGCAAGCTGCGGATCAGACGGACCCACCGCCCTGCTGCAGAGCTGGCTGGGACCCCAGCTGGAGCCCTGGTGGCCCCGCATCGAGCAGGTGGGGCACCGGGTAGTGCATGGGGGCGAACGCTTCAGCGCTCCCACCCTTCTGACTGCAGAGGTCCTAGGCGAGCTCAAGGCCCTCGGCGAGCTGGCCCCGCTGCACAATCCCCCGGCCCTGGCTGCCATCGACTGGTTTCTGGGCAAGCACCCGCAGCTGACCCAGTGGGCCTGCTTCGACACCGCCTTCCACGCCAGCCTCCCCCCCGAGGCCTACAGCTATGCGCTGCCCGAAGCCTGGCGGCAGCAGGGTCTGCGGCGTTTCGGCTTCCATGGCATCAACCACCAGCACGTGGCTGAGCAGGCCACTGAGAGCTGGCACGCTCAAGGACACACGACCGCTCCGAGGTTGATCAGCTGCCACCTCGGGGCGGGCTGCTCCCTGGCGGCGATCTCTGGGGGCCGCAGCATCGACACCACCATGGGCTTCACACCGCTGGACGGGCTGGTGATGGCCAGCCGCAGCGGCTCCGTGGATCCCGGACTGCTGCTGCACCAACTGCGCCAAGGCCTCAGCGCGGCAGAACTGGAGCAGGTGCTGAACCATGCCAGCGGCCTGCTGGGCCTCTCAGGCTTGAGCAGCGATTGGCGCGAACTGCGGCAAGCCGCGGCCAGGGGGCATGGCGGCGCCCAACTGGCGCTGGCCGTGTTCATCCATCGCCTCAAGGCAGGCATCGCCGCCATGGCCGCGAGCCTGGGGGGCGTGGATCTGATCGCCCTCAGTGGCGGGATCGGCGCCCGCGATCAGGAGCTGCTCGAGCAACTGCAAGAGGAGCTGGCGTGGATAGGCCAGCCACACTGGCTGCAAGTGGCGGCGGATGAAGAACGGATGATCGCCCGGCTGATCCAGCGGGAGCGGTTCAGCGATCCGGCAGATCCGGGGTCTGATGCAGCAGGCGGTTCAAGCGCAGGCGATCGGCATTGAGCGGATCAGGAGCCAGCTCGCCTGCCAGTTCCCGGAACTTCTGCTCCACTGGTTCCGGCACCCGCACATCGAAGATGCGCTCCATCAGCGCCTCAATCGAGAACAGATGGGCATTGATGTTTTCCAGGTCGCTGAGTGCCTGCTGCACAGCATCTGGATCGGAGCTTTCGGTGGCCGCGGAACCACCCGCAGCAGCCGCAGCCGCCTGGGGTGACTCGTGATCACTCTGTGTTTTCTGGAGCTCCTCGAGCACCCGCCCCGCCAGGGTGCGGAACGACTGCAGCGCGGCCCAGCTCAACTCCTGTTGCTGCCGCAGCGTGGGGTTCTCACGAATCAAACGGTCGTGTTCCCGGTAGAACCGCTGGCAATCAGGGCATTGGCAGGGCTCTTCCGGCACCGCAGTCCCTTGACATGACGATTCCCATCATGACACCTGCACTGAGCTGAATTGCGCTCAGGGGGGTCAAGCCGCAAGAGAATCCTCTTCTCCGGCGGGATCATCACTGGCGCCGGGAATGGGGATTTCGATCGAACTCACCACCTGAATCACATCCCGCAGGCGCATCGAATCGGCAAACCAGGCCATGGCCTGATCGGTGTCACCCTCGGCGACGGCGTCGTTAGCGCTGTCCTCATGGGCCTCGGCCAGAAGGGCCAACCAGCAGAGGCAACGGGCCTGGATCACCGAGAGGTCGAGGCCGTCAGGAAGGCTGTCGACAATGCGCTCACTCTCCTGTTGCACCAGCAGCCGCAGCCTGAGATCATGCAGCTGTGCCATGACGGTGTGGCGATTGGTCACACGCTAGCTGCAGTGGCAACAAACGTCACGCCACTACCGGTAGTGGTCGCTACCCCTGCGAGAAACTCCAACAGCCAACGGGGCTGGCGGGACTCGAACCCACGACCTACGGTTTAGGAAACCGTCGCTCTATCCGGCTGAGCTACAGCCCCCTAGCCGTTCATTATGGGGGTTGAAAGCAGGCGAGGTGATCGCAATCGGGAGACGCCCAGGCCCTCGGGCTGGAGGAACGGACCGGTTGAGGAAAGTCCGGGCTCCCCAATGGCCAGGCTTGCTGGGTAACGCCCAGTGCGGGTGACCGTGAGGAGAGTGCCACAGAAACACACCGCCGATGGCCCTCTGGGCACAGGCAAGGGTGCAAAGGTGCGGTAAGAGCGCACCAGCAGCATCGAGAGGTGCTGGCTCGGTAAACCCCGGCTGGGAGCAAGGCCTAGGAACAACGGTTGGCCATGACACCCGTTCCGCTTCTTTTGCGCCGCTCGAGGCCGTCGGTAACGGCGGTCCCAGATAGATGATCACTCCCCTTCCTCTGGAAGGGAGAACAGAACCCGGCTTACGTCCTGCTTTCACCCCATGAACGCTGAACGCCACGCCCAGCTGCTGCAGTTCCTGGCGTCGCAAGGTCTGACTCCAGACCCCCGCTGGCCCATGTCGGCCCTGGAGCCACTGGATGCGGCCTTCACCCACACCTCAGCGGGGCTGCCCATCAACCACGAGAAGCTGGAATTCCTCGGGGATGCGGTGCTGCGGCTGGCGGCCTCGGAATTTCTGGAGTCCCATGCGCCCGGCCTGGCCGTTGGCCAGTGCTCCGCCCTGCGGGCTCAACTGGTGAGCGACCGCTGGCTGGCCGAACTGGGGGAACGCATTGGCATCGACCAGGTGCTGCGGATAGGCCCAGTGGCCGCCGGAGACGCCACCGGGCGCGCCACCCTCAGGGCCGAAGCCTGTGAGGCTTGCATCGGTGCCCTCTACCGGATCTGGGGAACGCTCGCGCCGGTGCTGCAGTGGCTCAGCCCCCATTGGCAGGTGACCGCAAAAGCCTTCGAGCAGGACCCCCACCTGAATAACTGGAAATCAGCGCTGCAGGAATGGAGCCAGGGGCTGCAACGCGGTCTCCCCAGCTATGCCACCGAAGAGCGCAGCCAGCGGCATGGGGACCCCAAGCGCTTTTTCTGCCGTGTGAGCCTCGAGGGATCAAGCCTGGGCGAAGGCTGGGGCGGATCCCGGCGTCAGGCCGAGCAGGAAGCCGCCCGCAGCGCCCTCGATCAGATCAAACCTGCTCCAGGGTCTTGAGGGGCATGGTCACCAACTTGTCCCAGTTCCCGCCCTCAAACAGCACCGCGGCACTCGATCCGCTGATGCGTTGAACAAAGCCCTGGTAGCCGTTGTAGATCGAGCGGCTGTCGCGCACCACCACGGTGGAGCCGGGCAGGATCGGCAGGGAGTCAGCCATGAAAGGGCCCAGTCGCCAGTCCATTATCGAGGCTGAGCTGCGTCCCGGGGCCATGGCCGAAGAGCAGGAGTTGCTGGCGGTGGGCAAGATCGTGGCCGCCCAGGGCCTGCGGGGCGAGTTACGCGTCAATCCCCTCAGCGATTTTCCGGAACGTTTCACCAAGCCCGGCCTGCGCTGGATCCAGCTGCGTCAGAACCCTCCCCAGAAGGTGAACTTGCTCTCCGGGCGGCAACTCCCTGGCAAAGAGCTGTTCGTGATTCGCCTCGAGGGCATCAACGACCGCAACTCCGCCGAAGCCTGCGTGGGGCAATCGCTGCTGGTGCGCAGTGACGACAGGCCGAAGCTGGCCCAGGGGGAATTCCACCTACTCGACCTGATCGGCCTCGAGGTGCGCCTGCTCGAGAGCGGAGCAGTGGTTGGCACCGTGCAAGACCTGATTCATGCCGGCAACGACTTACTGGAAGTGGCGCTGGAGGGGCAACCACAACCTCTCTGGATCCCCTTTGTGGAGCAGATCGTGCCTCGGGTGGAGTTGCGCGAAGGTTGGATCGGCATCACACCACCACCCGGGCTCCTGGAACTGGGCAGTGCGGACACCAACGAGCGGGAGTAGAGACCGCAGCAAGCCTCTCTACTGTTGCTGTACAAACTGTACGGAAATAGCAGAGAGCTGTTTGGGACCTTTGCACCATCCCGGCCTTGGGTTGGAATAGCAGCACGCCCAACGCACGCCGCAGCACGCCCGCCCATGACCGCGCTCGTTCCCGTGATCCTCTGCGGCGGCACCGGCACGCGTCTGTGGCCCCTCTCAAGAGCGAGCTATCCCAAGCAGTACTGGGCACTGGCGGGCAGCGGCGAGGAGACCCTGCTGCAACAGACCCAGCAACGCCTGGAGAGCATTCCCGACCTCCAGCCCCCACTGCTGATCTGCAACGAAGACCATCGCTTCATCGTCGCGGAACAGATGCGACAGATTGGCGTTGAGCCCGCAGCGATCCTGCTGGAGCCCATGGGGCGCAACACAGCCCCCGCCGTGGCGATCGCAGCCCTTCAGGCCGCGGCCCAGGGCGACGACCCATTGCTGCTCGTACTGGCGGCCGACCACGTGATCCGCGATGGGGCCGCCTTCCGCAAGACCGTGCAAGCCGGTATGGCCGCCGCAGAAGGGGGACAGCTGGTGACCTTCGGGATCGTGCCGACGGCCCCGGAGACGGGCTATGGCTACATCGAAGCGGCTCACCCCCTGGGGAACACCACCGCGCCGGTGCCCATTGCCCGATTCGTGGAAAAGCCGGATCGGGCGACGGCGGAAGGCTTCCTCGCCACTGGCCGCTTCACCTGGAACAGCGGCATGTTCCTGTTTAAGGCCAGCGCGATCCTGTCGGAACTGGAACGCCTCGCCCCAGAGGTGGTGAGCGCCTGCCGCTCGGCCCTGGAGCAAGACAGCGTCGATCTCGACTTCATCCGCCTGGAGCGTGAAGCCTTCGCCCGCTGCCCGAACGTCGCCATCGATGTGGCGGTGATGGAGCGCACCGATCGCGGGGCCGTTCTGCCGTTACAGGCGGGCTGGAGCGATGTGGGCAGCTGGAGCGCCCTCTGGGAAACCGCCGATCAAGACAGCAACGGCAATGTGCTGCGGGGCCGAGTGATCAGCGAAAACAGCAGCAACTGCTATCTGCGCAGTGAGCACCGCCTGGTGGTGGGCCTCGGTGTGGAGAACCTGGTGGTCGTGGAAACCAACGATGTGGTGCTGGTGGCCCACCGCGACAAGGCACAGGATGTGAAGAGCATCGTGGGCCTGCTGGAGCAGGAGGGCGCGCGCGAAAGCAAGGCGCACCGCAAGATTTATCGGCCCTGGGGCGCCTACGACGGCATCACCGAAGGCGACCGCTGGCAGGTCAAACGCATCAGCGTGAACCCCGGTGCCTCCCTATCGCTGCAGATGCACCACCACCGGGCGGAGCACTGGATCGTGGTTCAGGGCACCGCCGTGGTGGAAAAGGATGGTGTCGAGGAACTGGTGGGCGAGAACCAGAGCACCTACATCCCCCTGGGCTGCAAGCACCGCCTCTCCAACCGGGGCAAGATCCCGGTGGAGATGATCGAGGTCCAAAGCGGCCCCTACCTCGGGGAAGACGACATCGTGCGCTTCGAAGATCGCTACGGCCGCAGCGATCTCGCGCCTACTCCACAGTGACGCTCTTCGCCAGGTTGCGCGGCTGATCCACATCCAGGCCGCGGTGGGCAGCGATGTGATAGCTGAGCAGCTGCATCGGGATCACCGTGAGCAGTGGGCTCAGCAGCTCATCCACCACCGGAACCGGCAGCAGGGTGTCGAACAGCTCCGCATCGGGTCCTTCCGGCGCCACGCCCAGGAGTTGGGCATCGCGGGCCTTGGCCTCCTGAGCATTGCTGAGCACCTTGTCGAACACCGTGCCAGGCACGGCAATCGAGACCACCGGCACCCGTGCGTCAAGCAGGGCAATCGGGCCGTGCTTCATCTCACCGGCCGGATAACCCTCGGCATGGATGTAGCTGATCTCCTTGAGCTTGAGGGCCCCTTCCAGGGCGATCGGGTAGTTGATGCCCCGGCCCAGGAAGATCACATCCTGGGTGTCAGCAAACAGATGGGCCAGCTGCTCGCAGCGGCTGTCGTGGTCATCCACAAGCGCCCTCAGTTGCTCGGGTAACTGACGCAACCCAGTGATCAGGGCTTGCAGCTGCTCTGCCCCCAGCACCCCCACAACGCCGGAGCGGCGTTCAGCAAAGGCGATCGCCAGCGCGTAGAAGGCCAGCAGCTGACCCAGGAAGGTCTTGGTAGCGGCGACACCCACCTCGATGCCGGCGCCAATATCAAGGATCTGATCCACCAACCGCCCCAGGGAGCTCTCCGGTCGATTGGTGATGCCCAGCAGCCTGGGAGCAAAGGCGGGATCAGCCACGGCGCGGCGCCGCTCCTGCTCCATCGCCAAGGCAGCGAGGGTGTCGGCCGTTTCACCGGATTGCGTGACCCCGATGGTGAGGGTGTGAGCCGTCAGCGGGGGCGGTGCGTAGCGGAATTCGCTGGCATAGAACACGGTGGTGGGGATCCCGGCGAGCTGCTCCAGCAGGTAGGCCCCCACCAGGGCCGCGTGACGGCTGGTGCCGCAGGCCAGGATCTGAATGCGCTCCACCCCGTCAAACACGCTCTCATCGAGGGGCAGAGCCAGACGGCCACCGCTCTCAGGCAGGTGGCGAGCCACCCAGAGGGCGGCAGTTTCGGGCTGCTCGTGAATTTCCTTGAGCATGAAGTGACGGAAGCTGCGCTTATCCGCCACGTGGTCTGTACCGCTGAGCAGCGTGGGGGTGCGCTGCACCCGGGCGCCCGCTTCGTCGTAGAGCTCGATGCCGAGGGGCGTCAGCAGCGCCACCTCCCCGTCTTCCATGGGAAGAATCGTGCGCGTGAAGCCAGCCAGGGCAGGGGTATCACTGGCACAGAGAAACTCCCCTTCGCCCAGCCCGATCAACAGAGGGGCGGCCTTGCGGGCCACCACCAGGGCGCCAGGGAGCTCCGCCCAGACCACGGCCACGGCATAGGCACCATGAAGGCGGGGCAGCACCGCCTGTACCCCCTGCAACAGCAGTTGCGCGCTGGGTTCATGACCCTCCTGCTGCATCCGAGCCAGCTCGCGGCCGAGCAGGTGCGGAATCACCTCCGTATCGGTCTCGGAGCGGAACATCACCCCTTCCGCCTGCAGCTCCTCCCGCAGGGTGCGGTAGTTCTCGATGATCCCGTTCTGCACCACAGCCACCCGGCCCGGGCCATCGAGGTGCGGGTGCGCGTTGCGTTCCTCCGGCTTGCCATGGGTGGCCCAGCGGGTGTGGCCGATGCCGCATAGCCCCGGAGCGCCAGAGGCCTCAAAACGGGCCGTCAGGTTGGCGAGCTTGCCCTCCGCCCGCAAACACGTCAGCGAAGAGTCGGTCTGAACGGTGGCGATGCCGGCGGAGTCATACCCCCTGTATTCCAGTTGGCGAAGCCCTTCCAAGAGAAGAGGAGCCGCTTCGCGCGAACCGATCACCGCAACGATGCCGCACATACCGCTTGAAACCAATAAAAAAAGCCCGGCTGGGCCGGGCTTGAGCTTATGAGAGCCGGAACTCAGTAGGCCAGGCCCATGGAGCGGGTGGTCTCATCACCCAGATAGACGCGAATGGAGAGGAAGTCGGTGGGGCAAGCGGTCTCACAACGCTTGCAGCCGACGCAATCTTCAGTGCGAGGGGAAGAGGCGATCTGACCAGCTTTGCAGCCATCCCACGGCACCATCTCGAGAACATCGAGAGGGCATGCACGCACGCACTGGGTGCAGCCGATGCAGGTGTCGTAGATCTTGACGGCGTGGGACATGTCGCATCTGGACGCGACGCTCAAGGTACTCAGTCCGAACCGCCTGAATCCATGCGGCCCGGCAGCCCGTCACCCTTGTTCATACGCAGGCGATCGGCAGCGATTGCCCTGCCCCGTAGGATGCGGCGTCCGCCACACCGGCCATGTCCCAGGAAGCGATCTTCGAGAAAGTCCGCTCGATCGTTGTCGAGCAACTGAGCGTTGATGCCGGCGAGGTCAAGCCGGAATCCAACTTCCAAAACGATCTGGGTGCCGACTCCCTGGACACCGTTGAACTGGTGATGGCCCTGGAAGAGGCCTTCGACATCGAAATTCCCGACGAAGCCGCTGAGGGCATCGCCACCGTGGGCGACGCCGTCAAGTACATCCAGGACAAGCAGGCCTGAGGAACTGAATCGATGGTGGAGGGTCTCCGCCGCGTCGTCGTCACTGGACTCGGCGCGGTCACACCAATCGGCAACGACGTCACCTCCTACTGGGAGGGACTGAGCACCGGGCGCAATGGGGTTGCACCGATCACCCTGTTTGACGCCTCGGCTCATGCGTGCCGTTTTGCCGCTGAGGTGAAGGACTTCGATCCCTCCGCCTATATCGAGCCCAAGGAAAGCAAGCGCTGGGATCGCTTCTGCCAGTTCGGTGTGGTCGCTGCCAAGCAGGCGGTGGCCCAAGCCGGTCTGAGCATCGATGACAGCAATGCACACCGCATCGGCACGGCGATCGGCTCCGGGGTGGGCGGGCTTCTGATGATGGAAACCCAGGCCCATGTGCTGGCAGACAAGGGGCCTTCCCGCGTCAGCCCGTTCACGGTGCCGATGATGATCCCGAACATGGCCACCGGCCTGACGGCGATCGCCATCGGCGCCAAAGGCCCCAGCACCGCCGTGGCCACCGCCTGTGCCGCGGGCTCCAACGCGATCGGTGATGCCTTCCGCCTGATTCAGCTGGGGCTCGCTGATGCGATGGTCTGCGGTGGTGCCGAATCGGCCATCACCCCCCTTGGGGTGGCCGGCTTCGCCAGCGCCAAGGCCCTGTCATTCCGGAACGATGACCCGGCAACCGCCAGTCGCCCCTTTGATGCGGAGCGTGATGGCTTTGTGATCGGGGAAGGAGCAGGGGTTCTTGTGCTCGAAAGCCTCGAGCATGCTCAGGCCCGCGGCGCCGCAATCCTCGCTGAAGTTGTGGGCTATGGCATGACTTGCGATGCCCACCACATCACCTCCCCCACGCCCGGTGGCGTCGGTGGCGCCGAGGCGATGCGCCTGGCTTTGCGCGATGCGCGGCTCGACGCGGAAGCCGTGGATTACGTCAATGCCCACGGCACCAGCACGCCGGCGAACGACTCCAACGAAACGTCTGCCATCAAGGCTTCGCTTGGAGATCGGGCCCGTCAGATCCCCGTCAGCTCCACCAAATCCATGACAGGCCACCTCCTGGGTGGCAGCGGTGGAATCGAGGCGGTTGCCGCCGTTCTGGCCATTGGCCACAACCTTGTACCGCCTACGATCAATTACCAAAATCCGGATCCGGCCTGTGATCTGGATGTTGTTCCCAATCAGGCCAGGGAACAAAAACTCAACGTCGTGCTGTCCAACTCCTTTGGGTTCGGTGGCCACAACGTCTGTCTGGCGTTCCGCCGGATGAGCTAGCTGACTCCAGCGCTCTCAGCGGTCTCCCGCCCCTCACACCCATCCCTTACCCGTAACTCCCATGGTCGTCGCCCCCGCCGCTTCTGGTCAGCAAACGGTTGACACCCTCTGCGTCAACAGCATCCGCTTCCTGGCGGTCGACGCGATCAACAAGAGCAACTCGGGCCACCCGGGTCTGCCGATGGGTTGCGCGCCCATGGCTTACACCCTTTGGGACAAGTTCCTCAAGCACAACCCCAAGAACCCCAAGTGGTTCAACCGCGACCGCTTCGTGCTGTCGGCTGGCCACGGCTGCATGCTGCTCTACGCGCTGCTGCACCTCACCGGCTACGACTCGGTGACCATCGAGGACATCAAGCAGTTCCGCCAGTGGGGCTCCAAGACTCCCGGCCACCCCGAGACCTTTGAAACCGCCGGTGTGGAAGTGACCACCGGTCCTCTCGGTCAGGGCATCGCCAACGCCGTAGGCCTGGCCATGGCCGAAGCGCACCTGGCCGCCAAGTTCAACAAGCCCGACTGCAAGCTCGTTGATCACACCACCTACGTGATCATGGGCGACGGCTGCCACCAGGAAGGTGTGAGCAGCGAAGCCGCCTCCCTCGCCGGCCACCTGGGCCTGGGCAAGCTGATCGCCCTCTACGACGACAACCACATCACTATCGACGGAAACACCAACGTTTCCTTCACAGAGGATGTGCTGAAGCGCTACGAGGCCTACGGCTGGCACACCATCCACGTGGCGGATGGCAACACCGATCTGGCCGGCATCGCCAAGGCAATTGAAGAAGCGAAGGCCGTCACCGATCGTCCCTCGATGATCAAGGTGACCACCACCATCGGCTACGGCTCCCCCAACAAGGCCAACACCGCCGGTGTGCACGGTGCCGCCCTCGGCGCCGATGAAGCTGCCCTCACCCGCAAGAACCTGGGCTGGGAATACGGCGAATTCGAGGTGCCCCAGGAGTCGTACAACCAGTGGCGCCAGGCCACCGAGCGCGGTGCTGCTGCGGAAGCCGCCTGGAACGCCACCCTGGCCGACTACCGCGCCAAGTACCCCACCGAAGCAGCTCAGTTCGAGCGTCAGCTGCGCGGTGAACTGCCCCAGGGCTGGGATGCCAACCTCCCCAGCTACGGCGCCGACGACAAAGGCCTGGCCACCCGCCAGCACTCCTACAACTGCCTCAACGCCATCGGCCCCAACCTGCCCGAGCTGATCGGTGGTTCCGCCGACCTCACCCACTCCAACCTCACCGACATCAAGGGTGAGGGTGGTTTCCAAAAGGGCGCTGAAGGCAACCGCTACCTGCACTTCGGTGTGCGCGAGCACGCCATGGGCGCGATCCTCAATGGCCTCGCTTATCACGGCAGTGGCCTGGTGCCCTACGGCGGCACCTTCTGTGTGTTCGCCGGCTACATGGTGGGCGCCATGCGCCTCTCGGCCCTGAGCGAGCTGGGTGTGATCTACGTGCTCACCCACGACTCCATCGGCCTGGGTGAAGACGGCCCCACCCACCAGCCGATCGAAACCCTGGCCAGCCTGCGCTCGATCCCCAACATGCTGGTGATCCGCCCCGGCGACGGCAACGAAACCAGCGGTGCCTACAAGGTGGCCGTGGCCAACCGCCACCGCCCCACCGTGATGTTCCTCAGCCGCCAGGCGATGGCCAACCAGGCCAACTCCAACGCTGATCACGTAGCCAAGGGCGCTTACATCCTCGAAGACAGCAACGGTGCTCCCGACCTGATCCTGATCGGCACCGGCACCGAGCTCGATCTTTGCGTGAAAGCGGCCGCCCAGCTGCGCGCTGACGGCAAGAACGTGCGCGTGGTGTCGATGCCCTGCGTAGAGCTGTTCGAAGAGCAAGACGCCGCCTACCGCGAGAGCGTGCTGCCCGCCGCCTGCCGCAAGCGCCTGGTGGTGGAAGCCTCCAGCAGCTTCGGCTGGCACAAGTACACCGGCTTCGAAGGCGACACCGTTTCAATCGATCGCTTCGGCGCCTCTGCTCCCGGCCCGCTGCTGATGGAGAAGTTCGGCTTCACCGTTGAGAACGTGGTGGCGAAGGCGAAGGCTCTGGGCTGAATCAGCCCCGCTGATAAACAACGCGTTGAGCCCCGCCAATGAGCGGGGCTTTTTTATGTCTCACCGACCTCACCAAAGAATCTGGCAGGGAAACTGAGCAAGCTGAGTGTCCGCTGTGATCAGCACCAGACCCTCCAGCTCAGCCTGGGCAGCCAGCATGCGGTCAAACGGATCGCGATGGGGCTGGCTGTAGCCACCAGCTCTCAGCCCGTGGGCGATCGAGATCGGCAAAGGCTGAAACCCATCGGCTTGCAGCAGGCCAGGCAGATCAGCGATCGCGGTCGCGAGCTCCGGGAGCTTGCCTTGGTGATGCTTGAGGCTCAGCTCCCAAACCGAAGCCGCGCTCACCAACACCGTGCTGTTGGGATCGAGCAACAACGAACGCGCCTGTTGGGAGAGGCGATCGGAATCGAACCACCACCAGAGCAGTACGTGGCTATCGAGCAGGTAGGGGCCTCCACTGGTGCTCATGGCTGTGGCTCTGCAGGCCACACGGATAGCTCGTGCCAAGCCGCCAGCTCATCAGCGGCCATTGGCTTCAACAGTTCATCCGGCTGCGCCAGCGGACCCCAGCGCCGCAGCCGACCCGGGATCCGCTCGGGTGCCACAGCTTCCAACGGCATCAGCCGAGCCCAGGGCTTGCCCGCTTTGGCCAGCACGATGGTTTCGCCGGCATGGGCTTCATCGATCAGCCGTGACAGGTGGGTTTTGGCCTGATGCACATTCACCATCCGCACAGGATCAGGAGCAACCGACAGACTTAGCTTAGTTCTGGACTAAGTCATTGGTTTCGGACCGGCAGGCATGCATGAAAAAGCCCGGGGTTGATCCCGGGCTGCAAACGATTGAGGCGGCTGGCGCGGCAACCTTGGCGCTAAACCGCCAGCGGCTTCAGACCGCCACCGTTTCGCCAGCTTTCTGCTCCGCCAGCACCTGCTCGAGGCCTTCCAGATCCTTGTCGGTGATCTTGGTTTGCATCGGGCAGTGCTTGGGTCCGCACATCGAGCAGAACTCAGCCTGCTTGTAGATATCGGCGGGCAGGGTTTCGTCGTGATACTCCTTGGCGCGCTCGGGATCGAGGGAGAGTTCGAACTGCTTGTTCCAGTCGAAGGCGTAGCGAGCGCGGCTGAGTTCGTCGTCGCGATCGCGTGCCCCCGGGCGATGACGGGCGATATCGGCGGCGTGGGCGGCGATCTTGTAGGCGATCAGGCCATTGCGCACGTCTTCAGGGTTGGGCAGGCCGAGGTGCTCCTTGGGGGTCACGTAGCAGAGCATCGCCGTGCCATACCAACCGGCCATCGCCGCACCGATGGCGCTGGTGATGTGGTCGTAGCCGGGGGCGATATCGGTCACCAACGGACCGAGCACATAGAAGGGTGCCTCGGCGCACTCCTCCATCTGCTTTTTCACGTTGAACTCGATCTGGTCCATCGGCACGTGGCCAGGACCCTCCACCATCACCTGCACGTCGTGCTTCCAGGCGCGGCGGGTGAGTTCGCCGAGGGTCTTCAGTTCAGCCAGCTGGGCTTCATCTGAGGCGTCGTGCAGACAGCCGGGGCGCAGTGAATCACCCAGGGAGAAGGTGCAGTCGTAGCGCTTGAAGATCTCGCAGATGTCGTCGAAGCGGGTATAGAGCGGGTTCTGCTTGTGGTGATACAGCATCCACTGGGCGAGGATGCCACCGCCGCGGCTCACGATGCCGGTGAGGCGACCCTTCACCTTGGGCAGGTGCTCGATCAGCAGACCAGCGTGGATGGTTTGGTAGTCAACGCCCTGCTGGCAATGCTTCTCGATGATGTGCAGGAAGTCGTCTTCCGAGAGCTTCTCGATTGAGCCGTGAACGCTCTCGAGCGCCTGATACACGGGCACCGTGCCAATGGGCACCGGCGAGGCGTTGATAATCGCCGTGCGCACCTCATCGAGGTTCACGCCGCCGGTGGAGAGATCCATCACCGTATCGGCGCCGTACTTCACCGCCAACTCGAGCTTCTTCAGCTCTTCGCTCACATCGCTGGCATTGGGCGAGGCTCCGATATTCGCGTTCACCTTGCACTTGCTGGCGATGCCGATCGCCATCGGCTCCAGGTTCGGGTGATTGATGTTGGCCGGGATGATCATGCGGCCCCGCGCCACCTCCTCCATCACCAGCGATTCGGGCAGGTTCTCCCGCTTGGCCACGTGGGCCATTTCTTCCGTCACCACACCCTGGCGGGCGTAGTGCATCTGACTCACGTTGGCTTGGCCTTTGCGCTGTTCGATCCAGGCGCTGCGCATAACGGGCTACGGCGAAGGGTGATACGGCCGGATCAACCGGCAAGTACGGGGCGCAGCCTGAGGTTCTCTTCTCACTTCCCTGCGCCGGCATGACCCGGATCAGGTTCGGAGGGTGTGATCTCAGCCCCTATTCAGGGGCACCCCTAGTGACTTTGGAAACCTAGCAAGGCCGAAACGAGCCCCGGCCGCCTGATCAGCCCTGCAAACCATTCAGGGCCGCGGCCACCACCCGGTGATCCTCATCGTGTTGCAGCTGCGCCAAAGCAACTCTGGCCTCAGCCACCGCTGCTGCATCCGGCGGGCACTCCCGCACCAGCCGGCCCAGGATCTCCGTGCCACCCACACGCACGGTTCCATCAGCGTCCTCGAGGGCGAGCCTGCCGATCTCAAGCAGCTGATCGGCGCTCATTTCCGGATGCTCTGCCACGGCAGAGAGCACGCTGCAGCGCAGCAACCATTCCCGCTCCCGCTGAAACGCCTCCAGCAGCAGCGGCCAGGCCCGCTCCAGCCCATGGCTCACCAGGGCATTGGCGGCTTCGGCGCGCACCGCCACCTCTGGATCGTTTTGGAGGGTATTCACCAGCGGTTCCCAGCCGGCGGGAGTGGGTTTGTGGCCCAGGCCGGAGCAGCTCAGCTGGCGCAGCAGCATGTCGCTCTGCTGCAAACCGAGGAGCAGCAGCGGTTCAGCCTCCTCAGGCGTGGCGTCCACCAGGCTGGCCAGCGCCGGCCGGGAGCGACCTGGGCTATCGGAGGCGATGGCCTCTCGCAGGGCATCGAAGTTCATGCGCTCACGCTGGGAGATCCAGTCTGGGTCAGGACTCGCCGGACTGATCCTGCAAAGCCATCAGCAGGGCCCGGCGGCGGCGGCGCCAGCTCCAGGCGCTTTGCAGCAAGAGCGCCACACCGATCACCAGGGCCGGCAACGCCTGCAAGCGATCGGAGCCCTGCCGCAACGCCATGCCCACCAGCGACAACAGGATCAGCAGCGGCGTGGCCAGGGCGAGCAGGTCGCGGCTTAAGCGGGAGCGAGCTGGAGTCATGGGCGGGCCTCGATCCAGCGCAACAGGCTGGCGCTGAGCACTTCCACCCCCACTGCCAGGCAGCGTTCATCGGGCCGGAACGTGCTGCTGTGCAGCGGCGTGCAGCCCTCCTCACCGGCCACCCCCAGCCGGAACATCGTGGCGCGGGTGCCCTGCTGGAGTTCGGCAAAATCCTCCGCACCCAGGGAGGGTTGCTCCAGCCAGTGCACCTGCTGGCGTCCGAGTAGCTCGTTGGCCACATCGGCCACCAGCTCGGTGAGCGCAGGATCGTTGTGAACCGGCGGCGAGATGCAGCGGTAGCTCACCCGTGCCTCTCCGCCATAGGCAGTGCAGATCGCCTTCACCGTGTCTTCGATCCAGCCGGGCAGTTCGGCATGCAGCTCCAGATCGAGGCAGCGCACGGTGCCGAGCAGGCGCACGTGATCGGCGATCACGTTGAACGCCTTGCCCCCCTCAATCCGCCCGAAGCTCACCACCACTGGATGCAGCGCATCGAGGCGGCGGCTGATCGCCTCCTGCAAACCACTCACCACCCGCGCTGCGATCCAGATCGCATCGGTGCTCTGGTGGGGGCGGGCGCCGTGGCCCCCTTCGCCGAGCACCTCCACCTCCAGCTCGCCGGCCGCGGCCGTGAGGCTGCCGCTGCGCACACCGATTGTGCCGGCCTCGAGGCTGGGGAAGACGTGCACGCCAAACAGGGCGTCCACACCCTGCATGGCGCCATCGGCAATCATCCAGGCCGCTCCCTGGGCGGTTTCTTCCGCCGGCTGAAACAAGATCCGCACCCTGGCCCCAAGCTGATCGGCCAGTGGGGCCAACACCCGCGCCACCCCCAGCCCCACGGTGGTGTGGATGTCGTGGCCGCAGGCGTGCATCAGGCCTTGATGCACCGAGGCGTAGGGCACCCCGCTGCGCTCCTCCACCGGCAGGGCATCCATATCCACGCGTAGGGCAACAAGCGGGCCATCGCTGCACGTAGGGCCGAGTTCCGCCACCACGCCCGTACGGCCCACCCCCTCCTGCACCCGCCAGCCGAGGCTGCGCAGTTCACCCGCCACGAGCGCGGCCGTTTGATGCTCATTGCCGCTCAGCTCAGGGTGGGCGTGCAGGTGCCTGCGAATCGCCACCAGCTCCGGCAGGTGCGCGGCCACCGCTGCCTTGAGCTGGACTGCCTTCATCCGTTGTTGAGCGCCAGGAAATCGCTGAGAGCCTGCACCGGTTCCGGAGGCCAGCGCCGGATCTCGAGCAGCCATTCTGGCTGGCGGTAGCGCGGGTCGAGACCCGAGGCCGAGGCCCAGTGGCTTTCCGCTTCACCGCGGGCACCGCGGCGCCAGAGCAGGGCCGTGAGCCCGGCTCTGGCATCAGCGAACAAGGGATAGCGGCGGATCAAGCGGCGCAGTTCCAGCTCCGCCTGATCCAGCTCCCCGAGCTGAAAAGCCGCCAGGGCACCACTGGAGCGGGCCATGGCGAACCCCGGCCGAGCATCGGCGGCCTGCACGAAGCTCTCGCGGGCTGCGGCCCAATCGCCGCGGGAGCCCTGCACGTTGCCGAGGTTGTAGAGGGCCGAGGCATCCTGCGGCTCGCCGGCCGCTGCATTGGCTTCAAGAATCCAGCGGTAGTCGGCCTCAGCGGCATCCCAGCGCTGCAGGGCCTCCTCCGCCGTGCCGCGGTTGAGATGGGGGTCGGGGCTTTCTGGATCCAGCTGCATCGCCTGGCTCTGGTCGGCGATGGCCGCCTCGGCATCCCCGAGCGCCAGGCGCACGTTGCCGCGGTTGCTCCAGGCGGCGGCATCCCCAGGCGCGATCTCAATCACCTGATCCCACAGGGGCAGGGCGCGGCCGAAATCCCCCTCACGGCTGGCGCTGAGGGCCTGATCAAACAAGTGCGGCAAAGCCGCCGACACCGCCATCTGCAGGCTGAGCACCAGGGCCAACAGGGTGGGCATCACAACAGGTTGGGCATCAGAACAGCCTTCTCATGCGGCGCTGGGTCCGGGTGCGCTTGCAGATGCGCCAGGCCGGCCTCCGTGATCACGCGGCCGCGGGGGGTGCGCTGCAGCAAACCCTGCTGCAGCAGAAACGGCTCCACCACTGCTTCCAGGGTGGCGGGATCTTCACCAAGGCCGGCGGCCAGGGTGTCGAGCCCCACCGGGCCACCACCGAAGCCGTGCTGCAGCAGATGCAAGAGGCGCCGGTCGCTGGCATCGAGGCCGCGGCCATCCACCCGGTGCAGGCTCAGGGCCTCATGCACCAGCTCCGCACCCACGCGGCCATGGCCGCCCACCGCCGCCACATCGCGGACGCGCCGCAGCAGGCGGTTGGCGATGCGGGGGGTGCCGCGGCAGCGGCGCGCCACCTCCAGGGCAGCGGCGCTATCGAGTTCGATCTGGAGCAGGCCCGCCGCCCGCAGCACAATCGCCTGCAGATCCTCCAGGCCGTAAAACTCCAGGCGCTGTATCAGGCCGAATCGATCCCGCAGCGGTGAACTGAGTGAACCGGCGCGGGTGGTGGCGCCCACCAAGGTGAAGGGTGCGATCGGCAGGCTGCGGGTGCGAGCTGTGGTGCCTTTGCCCACGGTGAGATCGAGGCGGAAATCCTCCATCGCTGGATAGAGGATTTCTTCGGCCACACGGTTGAGCCGGTGAATCTCATCGATGAACAGCAGCTCGCGCGGCTCCAGGTTCACCAGCAGCCCCACGATGTCGCGCGGGCGCTCCAGGGCCGGTGCACTGGTGATGCGGCAGCGCACCCCCAGCTCTTCCGCCAACACCAGCGCCATGGTGGTTTTGCCCAGGCCCGGCGGGCCGTAGAGCAACACGTGATCGAGGGCTTCCTCGCGGCTGCGGGTGGCCTCCACGGCAATACCCAACACCTGCTTGAGCTCGCTCTGGCCGATGTAGTCGGCGATCCGGCGCGGCCGCAGCGAGTCTTCCCGTTGGATCGGAGTGTCGGCAGCGTCGAGGGCTTCGCCGCTCTGGGCCGCCGGGTCCACCAGGCGCCGGCGTGGCTCCCGCGGCGCAGCAGCACCGGCAACAGCCGATCCGGAAGACACAATCGCCATCGCCCGAGGGTACCGGCGCTGGCGGCTGGCCGGGAGATCCCTAGGGTCGGGTGACCAGTGGAGCGGGGGCAACAGCAGCGCTATGGCGAAGGGCGGTGGCAAAAAGAGCGCCAAGGCCCTGCGGGATGCCGCCAACAAGCTGCTGGCGGACAACCGTTTCGCACGCCATCAATACGAAATTCTCGAAACCCTCGAGTGCGGCATCGAGCTGCTCGGCACCGAGGTGAAATCGATCCGCGCCGGCCAGGTGAACCTGCGCGATGGCTTCTGCCTGATCCGCAATGGCCAGCTGCAGCTGCACAACGTGCACATCTCCCCCCACAGCCACGCCGGCGCCTACTTCAACCACGACCCGCTGCGCATGCGCCCCCTGCTGGCCCACCGCCGCGAAATCGACAAGCTGCGGGTGGCGCTCGATCAGAAGGGCCTGACCCTGATCCCGCTCAACCTGCACCTCAAGGGTTCCTGGATCAAGGCCACCATCGGCCTGGGCAAGGGCCGCAAACTCCACGACAAGCGCCAGGAAGAGCGTCGCAAGCAGGACATCAAAGACGCCAAGGCTGCGATCGCCCGGTACTGAGGCGCTGCACGCATGAGCGATGCGCGCTGAGAGGAGCGCCCAAGCAATTCACAACCCGGAGGGCAGCTCGCCGCAACCCAGAGGGCCACTGAAAGCTCCAATCGTTGGTGATTTCTGCACCCACAAACGCAGCTTCTCGCTCCTCAACGCAACGTCTCCCTCCTCAACCCAGCTCTAAGCCTGCCCAAGCAGAGCTCTAAGCCCGCCTGAATACTGTCCGTAGTTCCGTACGGGTTGTACAGATCAGATGATCTCGGCTGCGCGCATGAGCAAGACGCCTCCGAGGGCAGACGGAGAACAGGCCAACCAAACAAAGCCCGACAGTGGAAACCCAAAGGAGGCGGTGACCCGCAGGCGAATAAAACGCCTGCACGGTGGTTGCTGCTAGCCATCACAGCCCCGGCTGAGCTCAAGCCTCGTGCTGATGCGCTAGTTGCTCGGTGCGGTTGAGCCCTGAGCTGGAGCCGGTGGCGGGGCCTCCAGAGCAGATGGCGCAGGCGAGGGTGCCAATGGTGCGGCGGGCACGGGCTTCGGAACCGGGTTGAGCAGCGGCGGGTCCGCCCGCAGCGAGAGGGTGATCAAGGCGGAGGCGAGGCCTTCGTTGGTGATCAGCAACTGCACGGGCGAGCGCTGCACGGCGCCCACCGTGACCACCCGCAAGGGTCCTCGGGCTTCCAGTACCGCTCCATCGGCGCCGAACACGCTCATCTGCATCAGCGGTGAGCCATTCACCCCCAGTACCAAGCGGCTGTTGGCTGGCAAACGGATCGGGAACAGGCGCGCACCGGCGGCCGGCACCGACGCCGACACCACCTTGGTTTCGCCCAGCTGCGCTTGGATCGACTCGATCTTCACACTGGCCAGGGCCTGCTCGGCGGCGGCATACCAGAGCTGGCGGAAGGGTTCCGGCGGGATCTCGCCACCCGCACGCCCCGGCAGCAGGTTCTGCGCACTGCCCGACACGAGCTGCTCCGCCACAGACCCGCTCAGACCCTTGGCCACCAGGGCCGCCTGACGGCGGCGCCAATCGCCGCCCGTAAAGCGTCCCAGGCGGGTGCGCAGCTCCAGCGGCAGCTGCTCCACGCGGCTCAGCCACTCCTCCGCCAGCTGGTTCCACACCTTGCGCAGCGGCGCGTCATCGAGGCTGTCGCTGGGCAGGCGGCCGCCCCGCTCCGGGTACTGGGCCAACAGGCTGGCGTCCACCAGCTTCAGGAACCAGCCGCGATCGATCTGCAGGGCCCGCAGGCGGTTGAGCAGTTGCTGGCGCTGATTCACCTCAGCCGGCGGCAGGCTGGTGGGCAGCTGCACGCTGGGCTGGGCACTGGGCGTCGCCAGGCGTCCACGGCTTAGCAGCAGCCAACCCAGGCCGGTGCCCACCACAGCCGACACCACCAGGGCGAGCACCACCGGCCAGAGGCGCCCCTCAGCAGCCTCCTCCTTGAGCTCCTGGCGGGAGCGGGGCAGCGGCGCTAACGGCGCAGCGGTGGGTGCCGCTGCCACCGCAGGCAGGCTGGGGCCGGGGGCAGCAGCGGCGCTGGCGGAATTGCGGGCTGGCGGCACCAGCGCGACCGTGCGATCCGCCCGCGGAACAGGGCCGGTGCTCTCAGGCATCGGCAGCTGCTGCAACGTCTGCAGGGCCGCTGAGGCGGAGGGGAAGCGCTGCTCGGCCGCCTCGCTGAGCATCCGTTCGAGCACCTGACGCAGGCCTGGCAGGGCATCGAGGGCGGTAGGCCAGCGCCACTGCAGCGTGGTGGGATCGAGCAGCTGGGCTGGTTCGTCGCCGCTGAGCAGCGCCAGGGCCACCACCGCGAGGCTGTAAAGATCCATCCAGGCGGCCGGCTCCGCGCCACGTCCCCGCTCGGGTGGGGCATAGCCGGGGGTCACGCCGCCGGGGCCGAAATCAAGCAGCACCGGCAGACCGTCGCGATCGCGGCGCAACAGGTTGGCCGGGCTCAGATCGCCATGGCAAAGCCCCTGGCTGTGCAGGACGGCCAAGGCCGGAAGCAGCTGGCGGAGCAGCAACAGCACCTCTCCGGCGCCAAACACCAGCTGCCGCTCCCGCCTCCCCTGCAGCAGATCGGCGTAGCTGGTTCCCTCCTGCCATTCCCGCGGCAACCAGAGCGATCCCTCCTGCTCGATCAGTTCGCCGAAGCGGGGCACCTGGGGATGGAGCACCCCCTGCAGCCGCGGCCAGAGCTGACGGAACTCAGCCTGCAGCTGTGGCTGATCGGCCGGGATCTGACGCAGCGCCACCGGCAATCCACCAGCCAGTTGATCGGTGCCGCGCCACAACACGCCCTGCTCGCTGGCCGAGAGCTGCCGCTCGAGCCGGTAGCGGCCGGCGATCAGCTGGGCTGCTGGCTCGAGGGTCTGCGGATCAGGGGTGGCTGGCCGGTCCAACGCCGAAGCACTTCAGGCTGCGCGCACAGGTTGCTGCAATCCCTTGGTGCTCAGCCACTCGCCGTCATAAAGCCGTGACCGGTAGCGATCGCCGCTGTCGCACAACACGGTGACGATCGTGTGCCCCGGACCGAGCCGCCGCGCCGTTTCCACCGCCGCAGCCACATTGATGCCCACCGAGCCCCCCAGGAACAATCCCTCCTGCCACAGCAGCTCATAGATGGTGTCGAGGGCTACTTGGTCGTGGATGCGCACGGCGTCATCCACCGGGGCACCCTCGAGATTGGCGGTGACACGGCTATTGCCGATGCCCTCGGTGATCGAATGGCCCTCACTGCTGAGTTCACCACTGGTGGCCCAGCTGTAGAGAGAGCTGCCGTGGGGATCGGCAAGCACGCAGCGCACAGCCGGGTTCTGTTCCTTCAGGTAGAGCGCCACACCGGCGTAGGTGCCGCCGGTGCCCGTGGCCGCCACCCAGGCATCCACGCGACCTGCGGTTTGCTGCCAGATCTCCGGGCCGGTGGAGTTGTAGTGGGCGCGGCGGTTCGCCAGGTTGTCGAATTGGTTGGCCCACACGGCTCCGGGGGTTTCCTCGGCAATGCGGCCAGAGAGGCGCACGTAGTTGTTGGGGTCGCGGTAGGGGACCGCTGGAACCGTGCGCACTTCAGCCCCGAGGCTGCGCAGCAGACCGATCTTTTCGGCCGACTGGGTGTCGGGGATCACGATCAAGGCCTTGTAGCCGCGGGCATTGCAGAGGTGGGTGAGACCGATGCCGGTGTTGCCGGCGGTGCCCTCCACCACGGTGCCGCCTGGCTGGAGCAGGCCCTGCTCTTCGGCCTCCAGAAGGATCCCCAGGGCGGCACGATCTTTCACCGAGCCGCCGGGGTTCATGAATTCCGCCTTGCCCAGGATCTCGCAACCCGTGGCTTCACTGAGGGCGTTGAGCCGGATCAGCGGCGTGTTGCCCACGGCCCCCACAAAGCCGGAAGTGATGCCGGGAGAGCTGGCCGCCATGCGCTCGCCACCACGCGTTCTGCAGTGGCGCGATCGTAGGGGGCCCGTTGCCACATCTAGGGTCGCCGCAGATGCGCCCCAGCCCTGCTCAGCCGGCTCCGCCAGATCCGCAGCACCAGCGAAGCCCTGATCGCGGGGCTGGAGCCGGAAGATCTCTGCCTGCAGGGCATGGCGGATGCCAGTCCGGCCAAGTGGCACCTGGGCCACACCACCTGGTTTTTTGAGGAGTTTCTGCTGGGAACTCTCCCCAGCTACGCGCCGGCCGAAAGCCGCTGGCGCTACCTGTTCAACAGCTATTACGAGGCGGTAGGGGAGCGGCACCCCCGGCCGCAGCGGGGCTTGCTCACCCGCCCGGCCATTGCCGAAGTGCTCGCCTGGCGCCAGCGCGTCACCAACGCCCTCGAGCAGAACCTGGAGCAACTCGATCCAGAGCTGGTGGAGCTGGGGCTGCAACACGAACAGCAGCACCAGGAACTGCTGCTGATGGATCTGCTCGATGGCTTCAGCCGCAATCCCCTGGAGCCGGCGGCGTATCCATCCGATGCCGAGGGTGCCCAACCGGAAGCGGCCTATGAGGCCGCAACCGCGGCGGCCCCGACCCGCTTGAGCTGGCTCGAGATGGCGGGAGGGTTGGTGGAGATCGGCCATCCCGCAGGCAACGGCGGCCCGGACACCTCCATCGGCGGCTTCCATTTCGATAACGAGGCGCCCCGTCACCGCGTGTGGCTGGAGCCCTTTGCCATCGCCAACCGACTGGTGAGCAACGGCGAGTTCGCTGCCTTCATCGCCGATGGCGGCTACCGGCGGCCCGAGCTGTGGATGAGCGAGGGGTGGGCGGTGGTGCAGCAGCGCGGTTGGCAGGCACCGCGCTACTGGCGTGGCGAGGAGGAATTCAGCCTGGCGGGCCTACGGCCGCGGCGGCCCGAGGCACCCGTGCGGCATGTGAGCTGGTTTGAAGCCGATGCCTATGCCCGCTGGGCCGGTGCGCGCCTGGCCGCCGAGGTGGAGTGGGAGCTGGCGGCAGCCGGTGGTGCGCTGCCCCAGGCCTACGGCTGCCTGTGGCAGTGGACCGGCAGCCCCTACCGCCCCTATCCGGGCTTCGCGCCAGCGGCAGGAGCCGTGGGGGAATACAACGGCAAGTTCATGACCTCCCAATTCGTGCTGCGCGGCAGCTGCTTCCTCACCCCCTACGGCCACGAGCGGCTCACCTATCGCAACTTCTATCCACCGGCGAGCCGCTGGATGGCCAGCGGCATCCGCTTGGTGCGCGATCAGGTGCGCGATGTCTGAACTGCTGGATCTCCATCCGGCCCCGGCGGATATGCGCCAGCTGGTGATCGACGGCCTCAGCCGCACCCCGAAACAACTGCCGGCCTGGTTCCTCTACGACGCCGAAGGCTCCCGGCTGTTTGACCTGATCTGCCAGCAGCCCGAATACAGCCTCACCGCCACGGAAACGGCCCTGCTCGAGCGGGAAGCCCCAGCCATCGCGGCAGCGCTTGGGGCTGGAACCCTGGTGGAGTTCGGCGCCGGCAGCGCCCGCAAAGTGGCACCCCTGCTGAAGGCCCTGCACCAGCCCGCCTACGTAGCGCTCGACATCAGCGCCGAGCACCTGGCCGCGGCCTGCCAGCGGTTGGAGCAGCAGTTTCCGGCGGTGCCGATCCTGGGGGTGTGCTGCGACTACAGCCAACTGGAGCAGTTGCCGGCGCATCCGTTGCTCAGCGGCATCGCGCACCTGGGCTTCTTCCCAGGCAGCTCCCTGGGCAATTTCGAGCCCGAGGACGCCCGGGCATTGCTGAGGCAGTTCCGGCGGCTGCTCGGGCCCGGCGGCAACTTGTTGATTGGCATCGATCAGCCCAAAGCCGTGACCCGGCTGGAGGCGGCCTATAACGATGCGGCCGGAATCTCGGCGGCCTTCGCGCTCAACCTGCTGGCGCGGCTCAACCGCGATCTGGCCGGCAATTTTGATCTGGAGGCGTTTCGCTACCGGGCCCTCTGGCGGCCGGAGGCCAGCCACATCGAGATGGCGCTGGTGAGTGAGCGATCCCAGCAGGTGGAGTTAGCGGGCCAGCGGTGGACGTTTGCGGCCGGCGAAGCCCTGATCACCGAAACCAGCGCCAAATACAGCCCAGAGGCCTTCCTGGAGCTGGCGGCAGCGGCGGGCTGGCGCGGAGAGAGGCGCTGGAGCGATCCGGCTGGGGATTTGTCGCTGCATCTGCTGGTGCAGGCAGACTGAACCCAGCGGGGAGCACGCATGTCGAGAGAAGAGCAGCGCCGTGCCGTGCGCGAGTTGCGCGAGGGCCTGATCGCCCAGCTGGAGGAGCTCTATGGCAACGCCTTCGAAACGCTGGCCAGCCAGAACCTGGGGGAGGGCGGGATCGCTCGCCTCACCCAGCTGCTGCTGCGCTCCCGCGAAGCAGCGATCACACCGCTGCAGGAGGAAATCGAAGCACCGCTGATCACCCGAGCGCCGGAGAGCAGCGAAGCACCATGAGCGCAGCCGCCGATTGGCTCGAGCAACTGGAGGCCCGCCTGGAGCAGCAGCTGGACGCTTTTCTGCGAGGAAACCCGGCCCAGGAGGCCCTGCTGCAGGAGCAGGAGCGGCTCGAGCGGCGGCAACAACAACGCCATGCGCTCGCCAAGGCCCAGGTGCTGCGCAGTGAGTTGCTGCACCTGGCCTCCGAGATTCAGCAGTGGCGCGATCGCGCCCAGCGGGCCCGCAGTGCCGGTGCCACCGAGCTGGCGGATCGGGCGGAGCAACAGGTGCTCCAACTGATGGAGCGCGGCCGCCAGCGCTGGCAAAGCCTCGAGCAGCTTGGCCGCCAGGTGCGTGACACACCACCGGCAGCGGAAGCACAGGCCACTGCGCCCCCTAGCTCCAGCGCGGCGAACAATGAGCCGCTTGATCAGGCCTGGGCGCGTTTTGAAACCGAGCAGGAGCTCGAAGCACTACGACGCCGCCACGGTCAAGGCGGCTGAACTTTGGCTACTGCTTAGGAGCTGGGGGCACCAGGCTCACACCCTCGGGTGGCGGGGTGGGGTCGGGGTCGGCGATCAGCATGTGCTGGAGCACGATCTCGGGGCGCTCGCTATCGCGCCAGCGGATCCGATAGGCGGGCATCTTGGTGCCACGGCTGGTGGTTTGCTCCACCGGTTCCATCACCCAGCCGCGGCGGGAACGGCCCTGGGGGTTGCGCTTCACCACCGCATCAGCGTGCTTGAAGCGGAAACCGACGCGCTCGCCACTCATGGGATCCCGTAACCCCCGGCTGGGGGAGATTGCCTACTAGGGTTGATTATCCCATTGCGTCCGGCGCGTCAGTCCGCAGAAGTAGTGCGGGCTTCCGGCCGCAGCAAGGGGAAGGCGATCACATCCCGAATCGACGGGCTGTCGGTGAGCAGCATCACCAACCGATCGATGCCGATGCCCAGGCCGCCTGTGGGGGGCATACCCACCTCCAGGGCCTGGATGAAGTCTTCATCCACCTGCTGGGCTTCATCGTCACCAGCGGCCTTGCGGGCCATCTGAGCTTCGAGGCGCTGGCGCTGATCCACCGGATCGATCAGTTCGCTGAAGGCGTTGGCAGTTTCTCGCCCCACGATGAACAACTCGAAGCGCTCCACCAGCCCCGGCTTGCTGCGGTGGGCCCGGGCCAGGGGCGAATTTTCCACCGGGTAATCGATCACGAAGGTGGGCTGGATCAGATCGGTTTCCACCGTTTGCTCAAACGCCTCAACGAGCAGCCGGCCCACCGAATCCGCCAGGGCCGGTGCCGTCAGGCCCTTGGCTTCCATCGCCGCGGCCGCCTCCGCCCGCGAGGTAAACGCCGCGAAGTCGAGGCCGGTGGCCTCCTGCACGAGCTCGTGCATGGTGACGCGGCGCCAGGGGGGCGTGAGATCGATCTCGGTGCCCTGATAGCTGATCACGGTGCTGCCGCACACCTGCTGGCACACGTGAGCAATCAGCTGCTCCGTGAGATCCATCATGTCGTTGTAGTCGGCGTAAGCCTGGTACACCTCGATGGAGGTGAACTCGGGGTTGTGCCGGGTGCTGATGCCTTCGTTGCGGAAGATCCGGCCGAGCTCATACACCCGCTCAAAGCCGCCCACCACCAGCCGCTTCAGGTGCAGCTCGGTGGCGATGCGCAGGGTGAGCGGCAGATCGAGGGCGTTGTGGTGGGTTTCAAACGGGCGGGCATCGGCGCCGCCGGGAACGCTCTGCAGCACCGGCGTTTCGATCTCCAGGAAACCGCGCTCATCGAGCCAGCGGCGGATCGAACTCACCGCCACCGCCCGGCGCCGGAAGGTTTCGCGGGTGTCGGGCGACACGATCAGATCGAGGTAGCGCTGCCGGTAGCGCTTCTCCACATCCGAGAGGCCATGCCACTTATCGGGCAGCGGCTGGAGGCTCTTGCTGAGCATCTGCCAGCGCTGCACCTTCACCGAGAGCTCGCCGCGGTCGGTGCGGCGCAGGCTGCCGTGCACGCCGATCAGATCGCCCGCATCCACCAGCGAGGTGATGTGGGCGAAGGCCTCGGGGTCGTCTGGCATCGAGGCAGCCAAGGTGGCCTTCTCGATAAACAGCTGAATCGGGCCGGTTTCATCGGCCAAGGTGAAGAAGGCCAACTTGCCCATCACCCGGCGGGTCATCACCCGGCCGGCCACAGCCACGGCAACATCGCGCTCTTCGCCGTTGGCCAGATCGGCGTGGGCCTGCTGCAGCTCAGCGGTGCGGTGGCTGGGCTCGAACCTCAGCGCGTAGGGCCCCTGGCCCAGCTCCGCTAGGGCCTTGCCTTTCTCGAGGCGGGTCTCGCGCAGCTCAGACAAAGGACCGGTTCAACTCTGCTTGCGGCCATCCTGCAGGAACGCGGTGCAGACCCGGAACAGAACAGCCTCAGCCGGCAGCAGCCATGCCGGAGGTTTCACCAACCCGCTGGGAGGCATAGCCCGTGCCGCGCACCGTGAGGATGAGCTCGGGATTACGGGGATCAGGCTCGAGCTTGCCGCGCAGGCGGGCCACATACACATCCACCACCCGCAGATCGGCAGCGCGACGCGGCGGGTAGCCCCAGAGCTGCTCAAGGATCTCGGCGCGAGGCACTACGCGGCCGGGTTCGCGGAAGAGCAGCTCGAGCAGGCTGAATTCGGTGTAGGTGAGACCGATGCGCTCGCCGTCGCGGGTCACCTGGCGGCGGTTGGTATCCACCACCAGATCGCCCACCCTCAGTACGCCCTGACCAGGCGCCACATCGCGGGGTTCGGCGCTGGCGGAGCCGCGACCCACGCGGCGCAGGATCGTGGAGATGCGGGCCTCAAGCTCCTTGGGGCTGAAGGGCTTGGGCAGATAGTCGTCGGCGCCGAGATCGAGGCCTGCCACCCGCTCGGCGATGGCATCGAGGGCCGAGAGGAAGATGATCGGTACGCAGGATTCCGCTCGCAGGCGCCGGCACACCGCGAAGCCATCGAGCTTGGGCAGCATCACGTCGAGCACGACGAGATCGGGCTGCTCCTGATGAAACAGGTTGAGGGCTTCTTCGCCGTCTTCGGCGCACACCACTCTGTAACCGGCGAGCTGCAGACGCATCACGAGGACGCGACGCACCGCGGGCTCGTCGTCGACAACGAGCAGGGTGGCGCGGTGCTCACTGGCCCCGGAAACATCACCAGGCTGGTGTTGTTCGCCGAAGGCCATACGCACTACGAGCGATGAAGAAGCGCAACGATACATCTCAGGATGAGCCGACCGGGGCTCAAAACCCCTGGAAACAGAGGCATGAGAGCAACTCTTAAGGATTTCTTCTGGCCGAAGATTTATCGGCTCGCCTGGCCTGAGAAGCGCCCTTTGGCGTAGGCATTCCACTGCCGCTCCGCTTCCGCCAGGGCCGCATCACTGCTGATCTGGCCGAGCATCGCCCGCTGGAGTTGCGTGTAGAGGATCGCCTGCAGGCGTTTCACCCCGGGGCTGGCTGGCACGAGCACCCGAGCGCTGGCGAGGGTATCGGCCGAGAGCAGGCGCGCTTGCTGCACCAGCGCCTCCGCCTGCCCCGGGGCGCGCTCCGCCTCCAGGTTGCGGCGCATCTGCTGCAGGGCACCGCTGGAGGAGGGCAGCACCCGCGCCTGCTCGGCGAACCGCTGCTGATTGGCGGCGTTGGTGAGAAACAGGGCGAAGTTGGCGGCGGGCTTGGCCACCTGGCTCTGGCGCGGAATCGCCAGGGTCATCACCGCCACGTTGGCTTCGCCGCTGGCGCCGGTGATCGGCGGGTAGGGACGAGTAGCCGCCGCGATCTGGGGCGCGTTGGTTTGGATGCTGCGCAAAAACTCTGCGCCGCTGCCCACCTGGGCCAGCTCACCGCTTTGATACAGCTCGATGGCGCGGCGGTAGCCCTGGCTCACCACCTCCCGCGGCAGCAGGCCGCGGCGGTAGAGATCGCTCCAGAAGGCAAAGGCGCGCCGGCCGGCGGGCGTGTTGAAAGCGGCGCGCTGATCGGGGCCGAGCAGGGTCACACCCATCTGCACCAGGCTCTCCATCAACTCCGCTGAGTCGTCGGGCACCACCGTGACGAACAGGGCGTAACGGCCGGTGCGGCGCCGCACCGCCTCGGCGTAGGCCGGCACCTCCTCCCAACGGCGGGGTGGGGCGCTGTAGCCCGCTTGTTGAAGCAGGGTGCTGTTGGCCAGCGTGATCCGGGCGGTGAGGTACCAGGGAATGGCGAATTGCTGGGGCTGGCCCTCGGGGCCGGCACTGCGGCCCGCCTGCCAGATCAGCGGCAGGTAGCCGCTGGCTGCTCCGGGCGGCAACACCGAATCCAGGGGCAGCAACCCACCCCGACTGGCCAGGTTGGCGGCAAACAGGGGATTGAGGTTCACCACGTCGGGAGCGGTGCGAGCGAACACCGCCGCCAGCAACTTCCGCTCCACCGAGCCCCAGGGGATGTCGGTCCACACCACGCGATAGCCCGGGTTTTGCTGCTCCCAGTCACTGATCACCGAACGCATGTAGGTGTTGAACTTCGGCGCCAGATCCAGCGTCCAGAACTGAATCGTGCGCCCGTCGCCCGACTGCGGTGCGGGGTTGCGGCAGGCGCCGACCCCACACGCCAGAGCCACGCCGGCAACGCCAGTGGCTAGACGGCGCAACAACAAGCGGCGAGACAAGCGGGGGGTGTGGGCAGACGTGCTCATGGGATCAACTCCTCAGCTCAGCGATCCGGCGCCAGCGCAGCAGCTGCAACGAGCAGAGCACTGGCGCCAGAAAGGCCGTGATCAAGCTCTGGGCCACCAGGCTGTGCAGCCCCGCAGCGGGCAACGGCAGTTGTCCCAGCCAGTGCAGCTGCAGCATCAGGCTGGCTCCAAGCAACAGAGTGCCCAGCACAGCCAGAAGCCCGAGGTTGTAGCTGCGCTCGATCGGCAGGCCGCGCCGGCCGATCCGCCCCCACCACCAGCCAAGCAAGATCAACACCGGCACCTCGCTGGCCTGGCCGAGATGCAATCCGTCGAGCACGAGGCCTAGGCACAGGCCGGCGATGGCTCCGGAGGCGGGGCCATCCACCAGCGCCCAGGGCAACAACCACAACACCGCCCAGCTCGGAGCCACCCCATCAATCTTCAGAAACGCTGGCGAGGCCAGGGTGAGCAAGGGCACCAGCAGGCCCGTAGCCCCGCACCAGCGCTGACGGTGCAACACACCCATGGCTAGCGCGTCACCACCTGCACCCAATCCACCGCATCCACCGGTGCGCTGAGCTGAACCGTTGCCTCCGGAGCAGGGGCCAGGTCCTCATTCACGCTCTGCACCACCCCGATCAACAGGTTGGGGGGCACCAGGGTGCTGGCGGGGGATGTGGTGATCACATCGCCGGGGCGCACGCCGGTGTCTTTCTCGAGAAACTGCAGTTGTGGCCGCGGCGTGCCCTGCCCCACCAGCAGTCCATGGCGCTGCACCCGCGCCACCCACACCCCGAGTCGGCTGCCGCTGTCGGTGAGCAGCTCAACGCGGGCGGTGGTGGGGGTGACGCTGCTCACGCGGCCGATCAGGCCACCGGGAGCCAGCACTGGGGCACCGGCGCGGATGCCATCGAGGCTGCCCTTACCCAGTTCAAGTTGTTGCCACCAGCCGCCTTCATCTCGGGAGATCACCGGAGCCGACACCCGGCCAGTGCTGTTGCGATCCAGGTCGAGCAGACTGCGCAGGCGTTGGTTGTCGCGCTGCAACTGCTGCAGGTTGGCCTGATCTTGCAGCTGCTGAGCGGAGCGCAGCCATTCCGACTGGGCTGATCCCGGCCAGAACGGCCTGCTCAGCAAGGCGTAGGCATCGACAAAGCCGGCGCCTTTGCTCAGGCGCACGCCCAGGAGGGCGAGCAGCAACAGCCACCAAGGCCATGCCTCGGCCACCTTGCGCAGTGTGGGGACGCGCAGGCTGCGGCCGGGCATGGGGATCAGGCGGAGACGCGGCTGAAGTCAGGGGTGTCGAGAACCCGCTCCAAACGCTTGTAGTCCTCCAGCACCATGCCGCAGCCGTTCACCACGCAGAGCAGCGGATCTTCCGCCACGTGCACCAGGATCCCGGTCTCGTGGCTGATCAGGTCGCTGATGCCGCGCACCAAGGCGCCGCCGCCGGCCAGCATGATGCCGCGATCCACGATGTCGGCGGCCAGCTCGGGCGGGGTGCGCTCGAGGGTGCGCTTCACCGCTTCCACGATCACGTTGAGCGGCTCGGCCATGGCCTCGCGCACGTCGCCGGCACGCACGTTGATGGTGCGGGGCAGACCGGAGAGCAGGTGCAGACCGCGCACATCCATCGAGGTTTCGTCGTGGATGTCGTCGGGGAAGGCGGAGCCGATGCGGATCTTGATCTCCTCAGCGGTGCGCTCACCCACCACCAGGTTGTGCACCTTCTTCAGATACACGCTGATGGCATCGCTCAGCTCATCGCCAGCCACGCGGACGGATTCGCTCAGCACGGTGCCGCCCAGCGACAACACGGCCACTTCGGTGGTGCCGCCGCCGATGTCGACGATCATCGTGCCCACGGGCTCGGTGACCGGCAGACCGGCCCCGATCGCTGCCGCCACGGGCTCATCAATGAGATGCACCGTACGGGCACCGGCCAAGCCCGCCTCACGCACAGCGCGACGCTCCACACCGGTGACGCCGCTGGGAATACCAATCACCAGGCGGGGCGCCACGATGCCGCGGCCTTCATTGCCCTTCTGAATGAAGGTTTTGATCATTTGCTCGGCGGCGTCGAAGTCGGCGATGACGCCATCTCGCAGGGGCCGCACCGCGCGGATGTTGCCGGGGGTGCGGCCCAGCATCAATTTGGCTTCATCACCCACCGCCAAGGGCACGCCCCGTTCAAGGTCGATGGCAACCACCGAGGGCTCCTGCAGCACGATGCCCTTGCCGGACATGTACATCAGGGTGTTCGCCGTTCCCAGATCGATACCGATGTCGCGAGAAAGCTGGAAACGTTTGAAGAACACTGAGGAGCCGCCTAGCGGCGCGAATCATAGGTGGGCTGACCAGATGGAACATCCGGGCCAAAGGGTGGAACTCTCCTGATGAAGCAGCTCCGTTGCGGACTGCATCATTGACTCAACGCATCAACAGGAGAACGCCATGGGCGTCAACTCGATCACCCTCGTCGGCCGTGCTGGCCGCGATCCCGAGGTTCGCTACTTCGAATCAGGAAGCATGGTTGCCAACCTCACCATGGCGGTGAACCGCCGCTCCAGTAACGACGAACCCGATTGGTTCAACCTGGAAATCTGGGGCAAGCAGGCCCAAGTGGCCGCCGACTATGTGCGCAAAGGCTCACTGCTCGGCATCATCGGCAGCTTCAAACTCGACCGCTGGACCGACCGCGCCACCGGCGAAGAGCGCAGCAAACCGGTGATCCGTGTGGACCGACTGGAGCTGCTGGGCTCCAAGCGCGATGCCGAAGGCGGCGGTGGGTTCGGTGGCGGTGGCGGATTCGGTGGCGAACCCACAGACGAGGAAGTTCCCTTCTGAGCTTCTACCCGGGGAACTGGATCGGGCTGCTCGCCTTCGGAACATCAGCCCGATCCAGTTCCCCGGGTAGCGGGCAGGAGTGGGTTCGGCTTTCTTGTTAGCAGAACCACTCCGACCCAAACAGAGCGCCCGCGTGCATTAGTGGCTGGAGTTGCGTTTGTTCCAGGCGCGGAGGCCTAGCCAGACGACAACCGCTGCAACTGAAAGGACTAGGAGAACCTTGATCGCTTTGGCGACGGGTTCGATCCAGAGTTCGACGTTGGCGTAGCCCTCGCCTAGGGCCATGCCGGCCAGGGTGAGGAGCAGGGTCCAGATGAAGCTGCCGGCGGTGGTCCAGAGGAGGAAGGGGGTGAAGGGCATCAGTTCGATGCCGGCGGGGACCGAGATCAGGGTGCGGATGCCGGGCACGAGGCGACCCCAGAACACCAGGGCGTTGCCGTAGCGGTTGAACCAGGTGCGGCTGCGGTGGAATTCCTGGGCGCTGATACCGATCCAGCGGCCGTGGCGCTCCAGCCAGTGCTCGATGCGCTCTTCATTAATGAGCCGGCCGATGCCATACCAAGGGAGAGCGCCCAGCACCGTGCCGATCAGGCCCGCCAGCACCACGGGCACCAGAGCCAGTTGACCTTGGTGCACATAAAAACCCCCCAGAGGCATGATCAGCTCTGAGGGGATCGGCGGAAACAGATTTTCGAGAAACATCGCCGCGAAGATGGCGCCGTAACCCAGCCAAGGGTTGGCTTCCACCGCAGACCCGATCAGCTCCGGTAGCTGTTGCACCAGTTCGCTGATCCCCATGGCCTTTGCCGCAACGTGGCCTGATTGTGCGGCATCCCGATCCGAAGAACCGGAATGCCGCGGCCAGAACGCGAGGCCGGTTAATCAGTAGCGGTAGTGCTCGAGCTTGTAGGGGCCTTCCACGGGCACGTTGATGTAGGCGGCCTGCTCGGGGCTGAGCTCGGTGAGCTTGGCGCCGATCTTCTCGAGGTGGAGGCGTGCCACCATTTCATCGAGGTGCTTAGGAAGCACGTAGACCTCTTTGGCGTACTGCTCACCCTTGGTGAACAGCTCGATCTGCGCGAGCACCTGGTTGGTGAAGGAGTTGCTCATCACGAAGCTGGGGTGGCCGGTGGCACAGCCCAGGTTCACCAGACGACCCTCGGCGAGCAGCAGGATCTTGTTGCCGCTGGGCAGCGTGATGTGATCCACCTGGGGCTTGATGTTGTCCCAGGGGTACTGCTTCAGGGAAGCCACATCGATTTCGTTGTCGAAGTGGCCGATATTGCACACGATCGCCTGATCCTTCATCTGGATCAGGTGCTCGTGGCGGATCACCTGGAAGTTGCCGGTGGCGGTCACGAAGATGTCCACATCGCGCACCACGTCGTCAAGACGCACGACGCGGTAGCCCTCCATTGCCGCCTGCAGAGCGCAGATCGGATCGATCTCAGCGATCATCACGGTGGCCCCGAGGCCACGCAGCGACTGGGCTGAACCCTTGCCCACATCGCCGTAGCCGAGCACCAGGGCCACCTTGCCGGCCACCATCACGTCGGTGGCGCGCTTGATGCTGTCGACCAGCGATTCGCGGCAGCCGTAGAGGTTGTCGAACTTGCTCTTGGTGACCGAGTCGTTGACGTTGATCGCCGGGAAGGGCAGCTCACCGCTCTTCTGCAGCTGATACAGACGCGCCACACCCGTGGTGGTTTCTTCCGTCACGCCCTGGATCTGGGCCTTGATGCGCGAGTAGAAGCCGGGCTGGGCAGCCAGCTTCTGACGGATGCTGTTGAAGAGGGCGGTCTCCTCTTCGTTGGAGGGGTTGTCGAGAACGGAAGGATCGCTCTCGGCCTTGGTGCCCAGCATCACCAGACCGGTTGCATCGCCACCGTCGTCGAGGATCATGTTGGGCGTGCCGCCATCGCCCCACTCGAGGATGCGGTGGGTGAAGGCCCAGTACTCATCCAGGGTTTCGCCCTTGTAGGCGAACACGGGAATGCCGGCGGCGGCGATGGCGGCGGCGGCGTGGTCCTGGGTGGAGAAGATGTTGCAGCTGGCCCAGCGCACCTCGGCGCCGAGGGCCGTGAGGGTTT
>Ga0194115_10000798_pt1 | contig 43696 bp, 41 predicted proteins | sample TA2MahsurfametaG_3_FD_148656 | JGI IMG/M metagenome (GOLD analysis project Ga0194115, IMG submission 148656) | Freshwater microbial communities from Lake Tanganyika, Tanzania - TA2015002 Mahale S4 surface | ecosystem: Environmental > Aquatic > Freshwater > Lake | place: Tanzania: Lake... | reverse complement strand
TAGTGTCAAGGGTTGTAATAGTTCCTGCTGTTCCAGTTAGATTTGTAGTGTCAAGGGTTGTAATAGTTCCTGCTGTTCCAGTTAGATTTGTTATAGTTCCATTAGTACTATTAAAGGTTGTAATAGTCCCTGCTGTTCCAGTTAGATTTGTTATAGTTCCATTAGTACTATTAAAGGTTGTAATAGTTCCTGCTGTTCCAGTTAGATTTGTAGTGTCAAGGGTTGTAATAGTTCCTGCTGTTCCAGTTAGATTTGTTATAGTTCCATTTACAATAGTTAAATTATCACCAGAAAATGAAGTTGCTGTAGCAATACCAGCAACAACAATACCACTATTATTTGTATCAAATGCAAATGCATTGACATTTCCAGTTAGGTCTCCACTTATGTTACCAGAAAACCCACCAATTGCAGTTATGACACCTACGGTTAAAATATTTACAAGTGAAATATCATCATTAAGATTAACTGTTATGGTATTACCAGAACCAACTGAGGTAAGATTATCTCCACCAGCAATGGTCAGAGTTTCACTAAGAAGATTAATATCTAATGAACCAGAGTCACCAGTAACTGTTAAAGCAGTTCCAACAGCAGCAGTACCAGCAGCAGTCAAACGTCCTTTAGAATCAACAGTGAATGTAGCAACTTCTGTTGATGAACCATAAGAACCAGGACTAACTGCAGTGTCTGTAAGAGTAAGTGCTAAACCAACGTTAGCAGTACCATTAAAGGAAACACTAGAAGCAGTTGCATCACCACTTATGCTAAAATCTCTAAAATCATTAAGAGCAGTTGCAGTGTCGGCATTGCCGATTAAATCACCTTCAAATCCATCAAGAGAAGTAGTAACACCAGTTATAGTTACACCACTTCCAAACTCAACATTACCATTTGCAACAAGATTGGTAGTCTCAATTTCACCAATTACAGTAAGTGTTGATGTTGCATTTGTGGTTCCAATACCAACATTTCCAGTAATCTCTAATACTGTATTATTTTCAGTATAAGAAACAATACCAATTTTTAGATTTTGTTGACGATTACTGAGATATTTTGCCATTTTCTTATATTAGTTAAGAGTTTCTAGAATACTTCCAACAAACTTCAAATTAGATGCAACACTACCTGATAAAACTAACTTATCTCCACTTTCTAAAACTAATTTCCCCGAAAGAAGATTTGCAGTATCATTTCCAGAAATTGGATATTGTTTTAGCATTTCAGTAGTTACTGCAACTCCAGCAACAGTTCTTTGATGTGAAAGTGAAATATCTTGCGAAGTTGCACCAATATTTGCAACTTGTGCTAAAAGAACAACACCCGTATATCCAACTGGTGCAGTGTAAACATCAACTGGACTTGTGGATACAATTCCAACAACTGTTTGAAATACATTAAGTGCGAGTGCCATTTTTTAATCTCCTCCTAATGCGAGTATGAATGGTGTCATCGCGGAGAACAAACTCTTAGAGTAGAATGTTCCTGAAATAGTTCCGGTTTGTTGATTAATTACAACACCATCACCAATTCTAAAGTTTCCTGATTGATCGGTGGAAGTGAATACAACCAAACCACCATTTCTCATATCAATTTCATTTTCTTGAATTACAACTCCACCCTGATTTGGAAGAGCATTATTGATATTAGTTCCGGAACCAATATATTCCAAAGAGTGTCCTGATGCTAATATTCGACTTTGCTTAAAGAATGGGGCAGTACTACCAACACCCACAGCATAGGGAACATTATCATTTACTACAATGGTGCAAATACCAGCAGAGATTGGTGTTGATCTTAATATAGAATAATAAATTGGAATTAGATTTGCAGTTCCTGTTGCAGTATTTATTCCTGAGTTAGGTGATGCGAAGGTGACTGTCGGTGCTGTTGTATATCCTCTTCCGTTAGAAACCATTTCTACAGAAGTTACAGAACCATTCGTAACTTCACCTACAGCAGTTGCAGGAATACCCCAGGGTTCACTTGGGGCACTAAAAGTAATGTCTACATTTTCAGTATACCCTGTTCCACCGGATCCAACATTCACACCATCAACACTAAAATATAATTCATCAAAATAAATTACTTGACCATCAAAAGGTCTTACTACATTTATCTTAACAGTTCCACCAGAGACATATGTATGTGCAAGTGTAGAAACTCCCACATAAGCAGAGAAACTATTTGCGGCACCAATAGCAGCAACCTCAAAGACATATCCAAAGTTTCCAGAAGGAAAAGTAGAAATTCCGGGACCAGATGGGCATGTAAATTCAAGTCCTGCAATCGTTACACCCATTCCCACATTAAAGTTATGATTTGTGGTTGTGGTAATTGTAATAATTCCAACATTATTATCATAAGTAGCAGTTTGTACCCCAAGTGTTGGAACATTTAAATCCAACACGAAAGTATCACTATCGGCAGATGCGGCAGTTGTAATAATACCAGTGTATTTTCTTGGACCAACACCATCAGAAACCAAACCAAAGTTGCCGAATGATGAGTTAGAGTTTGTTAAATCACATGCAGAACCAGAACCAGTAAAAACTGCAATCTCATCACAAATAGTAAAGAGAGAGACTAACTGGGCATAACCTTCATTTGTGATTGAAACTCCAATACCACCTTGATTGTATTGAGTATAAGAGTCAACCACCATTGATTTTGTTGGTCCTATTGATTTAGAACCATCAATCTTCAGTCCAATACTATTTGGAATGAAATTAGTGCAGTTCTGAATATAGGGTGATTGATTATTATATTCTGGTTTATCTGGATTAAAAGCAAAAATTGCCTTACCGGCATTCAGAGATCCGGTAAAAGACATTTCAGCAATATAATCACCATTTCCAACATAGAATAAATCTTCTCCGACATTTAGTGGTGAGACAGAGACCTCTCTTAAACTATCACCAATAATTGAAACCTGTGCCGGAACTATGAGTGGATTATTTTCTACATAAGATCCAGCACTAACTTTAATAACAGTTCCTGCTCCGGATTCTGTGAGGGCTGCTCCAATGGTTGCTTTTGCGTCTCCAAGTTTTCTTCCTGTGTTTGTATCACTTCCATCTTTCGTAACATAAAGAATATTTGTAACTGTTGCTCCAGCACCAAGACTTACAATATCAGTTCCTATACCTATGCGTTCTCTACGAGCATATAATTCAGCGTCATAGGTATTAAGACCAAGCTCTCCCAAAGGAAGGTCATTAACCGTTGGTTTTTTTCCTTGAACTGCTGACCGCTTAATGCGGATAACTGGAACTGCCATTATTTACATGCATGTTTGGTATAAACCTTAAAAACTCTTATATAAGAGTTATTGATTATTTAGTTAAAATCTTCTTCTGGTTTTGTGCCTCTTTTTGGTTTTTTTAGTTTTTCAAGTTCAGCATTTAAAATCTTTGTAGTATTATTGAGTTGTTCTATTTGTGTTTCCAATACAATATTTGCATTGAATAATTCAAATGCTTTTTGTTGATATTTTGCAAGCACTGATTTTAAGTCATCTTCAGTCATAAAAAAGGAGGAGTATTAAACTCCTCTATTTAGATTTAGAATGCACCAGCATCAATCGTGATGTTCTCAAGGAACCTTTCATTTCCTGTGCAAGAAATAACCTGTGATGCTCCAGCACAATCATTTACAAAGAGAGATGCAATCTCAATTGGTGCAAATGTAGTAACAGTAAGTTGTGGAGTATTTACATTACTACCATCAGTATCAGCATCCAGAACACTTGCAAACTTAAATCTTGCATCTCCATGTTCCCAAATAACTGCTGATTTTTTAGCAGTAGATGAACTAAAATAATTAAAGAGAATACCAAGGTCCCAAGTAGTATTTCCTGAAGGAGCAGCACCATTCACAATACCCAAATCAATCGTTCTGTCTTCTACCGTAAGAGCAGCAGTATTGACTTGAGTTGTAGAACCATTTACAAAAAGATTACCTTGTACTGTTAAGTCATCGGCAACTGTAACATCATTGCCCGCAAGTGTAATCGCAACCGTTCCATCAGATGCTTGAATATCATTACCACCAATTTTAATATCACCACCGACAACTAAATCTGTGCTGAAAGTAGAAACACCAGTTACATTAATACCACCAGCACCAACAATAAGTCCTGCACCACTAAAAGTAAGGTTAGCACTATCTTCAAGAGCACCTGAAGTTCCTGCAAGAACAACTCTACCTGCAGTTAAATCACTAACTGTTGCGGATGATAGGGTTGTTTCTCCACCAGAAATATCAGCACCACCATTAGCATCAATTGCACCAGTAAATGTAGAAACTCCAACTACATTAAGAGTTCCAGATACATTAACATCATCAAGTTCAGTGTATCCGTCAACATCTAAATTACCATTAGCATCAATTGCACCAGTAAAGGTGGAGATACCACTAATGCTAACATCAGTACTATTAAAGTTTGTAATAGTACCAGCAGTACCTGTTAGATTGGTAGTATTAACATTTACTACATTAAGAGTTCTCCATCTTTGAGTCGTAATACCTAAATCGTGAGTGTTATCAACATTTGGTACAAGACCTGAAATAAACTCACCACCAACATTAATATCGTCAGTATTATTATCACCAATATTGATTGTACCACCTTTAAATGTTACAACACCAACAAACTCAGCATAACCACCAACATGAAGATTTTCCTTGACGGTAAGGTTCTTTGCAATACCTACACCACCATCAATTTGAACTGCACCAGTGTTTTCATTCCCAAGAGTATTATCAGTGCTATTAGAAACTGTAGTAATACCAGAAATATCTACATCACTATTGATATCAACTAATGTATTACTAAATGTAGCAATACCAGTAAAAACTGGATTAGCAGATCCACTTGCCCAACTTAAATTACCACTTCCATCATTAGTTAATACAGAAGATGCAGAACCATTAGCTGCTGGAAAATAATACGTTACAGCAGCACCTACGGACGCTGGTGATGCTAAGGTAATAAAATGATCACCGTTACTAGTGCCTTCTACAAGATTTACACCACTTCCTGTGGTTGTAGTTTCTCTTGTCCAATAACGATGAGAACCAAAGAACTTATTTTCTTGAGTAGTACTATTAATACCAATATAGAGTTCGTAACTATCGGTGGTAAATCCGGGTTCACCTGCCCTGAGTCCAGGAAGATTGCTAAGAATACCTCTTTTAAACTGTAGAACAGGTGCTGGCATTTTCTTATACTAATATCGTTTTAGTTTTTAGTTATTTATAAGTTTAGAAACTACCCGCATCCAAATCAATCTTATCATCTAAGTCAACATCTAATGTATCAATAAAGTTTTGAGGAAGTCCTACTGCTGTTGTTTCAGTAACCGCAGCAGCAGAAAGAACTTCATCTGGATTGACTGCAGTGTATTTACCGGTAGTAGCATTATACATAATCACAAACTTATCCCCGACACCAGTAACATCAACATCCAAGAGTTCGTTTAGATTTCGTGCCATAATTACTCCTGATGCAACGATTGCTTTAATTTTAGATTTTGATGAAGCTCTTACTTGATAGCTCATACTGATACTGACTCCTGAACGAGAACGGTTCCTTCTACAACTTTAGATTTAATGCCACCAGCAGAAGTTAAAACAATATCATAAACACATCTTCCACTTGGTAATGTTGCAGTTGTTGCACCTGACATTGTTAATTTTACAGAAGATTCACCAATTGTAAGTGTAGTTGAAAATGAAAATTCAGTAGTAGCATTTGGATGTTTTTTTAGTTTTGCAACTACAGTATTGCCAGTTAAATTTAATCCACCACCATCTTCAGCAGTTAAGAAAAAAGTTTCTTCAAAGTTAACACCTTTTGGTATGACTAAGTTAACTTGTGATACTGCTGCCATTTTTCTTGAGGAGTTTTAAGTATTTATCAATCAAAATCAAGTTTGTTTAGATAACTATGAAATTTCATATTTGTTCATTAAATTTTTTCTTTAACTCTTCAATTTCTTTTTGTTGTTCTTTGATTGCTTCTATGAGTAATGCAACTATATTTGCATAAGCAACTGATTTAATTTCATCTCCATAAACAACCTCAGGAATAATCTTTTCAACCTCTTGAGCAATCACACCAATCTGATGATCTCCACTGTCTATACGGTCATACTCAACACCACGAAGAGATAATACTTTTTCCAGTGCATTTTCAATTGTAATCACATTTTCTTTGAGACTAATATCTGATGTTGCAGTAAATTGAGTTGCAGTGATTGATCCTGCAGTAAAATCACCACTTGGATCTCTTGCAACTAATGTATTTCCTGTATTAATTGATGTTCCTGCAACAGAAACCGTTCTTGCAGTGGAACCATCATAAGAACCAGGAGCACTCAAATAAGAACCAAAAGAAAGTGCATTTAAGTTACTTCCAAGTGAAACCCCAGAAATTGTAGAATTTGCAAGATTAACATTCGCAATACCAGCAGAACCTGATAGATTTGTATTTGTCAGTCCTGTGATAGTATTAGAACCTGCTGCAATGGTCTTATTAGTAAGAGTATCTGTTGTTGCTCTTCCTGTTAATGTATCAGTTGCAGCAGGAAGAGTAAGTGTTCCAGAGGCAGTTGCAGATGCCTCAAGTATTGTAGTTCCTGTTGCTCCATTAAAAGTTATACCAGCAGAACCAATAATTGCTGTATTAATAGTAGGAGAAGTCAGTGTCTTATTCGTAAGAGTTTGAGTATCTGTTGTTCCTACAATATCACCAGTTGGGGGAAGTTTTCCTCTTAAGAATGAAGCATTTAGATTTGTGACTTGAGTATCAGAAAGCACGATTAATGGTTCAGTTCCTGAAGTGACTGTAGAAATAAACTGTCCTGCAGAAATATCACCAAGTACAGTCAGTTTGTGAGGAGTGACTGATGTTCCTATTCCAACATTTCCTTCCAACCTGTAAATAGAACTTCCAACACTAACAAGCCAACGAGAAGCAACAAATGGAGATCCATTTTGAAGAAATGTTCCAGTAAAGTTTATATCACCATTAACATCTAATTTAAAACCTGGATTAGTCGTACCTATACCAACAAAAGGAGTTGATAAACTTGTAATGCCAATGTTTTGAGTAAAATCATCAATATGAATAAAAGATCCGAATTGTGATAGTTCTCTGTTTCTTGTTATAGACATTGATTTTTCCTTATATTATTATTTAGAATAAGGTGAAGGTAGTGCTACCAATTCCCACAGCTTCGAAGGTGAGTAGATTTCCTACCAACTGAATTTGAATTGGAGTAGTATTTGCTGTACTCACAAATCCATTGGGTGCAAAGACATCTCCGACAACACTAACATTAGAAGATGTTATAGTGCCTTGAACATTAAGGTCACCATTAATGCTACCATTACTAGTAACCGCAATACCTGCACAAGTTATAATACCAACAACTTCAATACCAGTAGAGTTTATAGTAGTTGCAGAACCAATAGTGATAGTACCTACTGTAATTTGTGAGTTAGAGTCTAGTGGAGGTTGTGCATCAATAGATATGGTGGAAGCAGTTCCTGTTGCTGTTGCAGTGATAGCTGATCCAACAAAATTAATTGTATTAATATTAACTCCTACATTACTTCCTTCTTCTTTAATAGTAACACCAGAAAATGTCGCCGGAAACTCAAGTTCATAAATAATAATTTCAACCACTTCATCACCAAAGCAAGGGTCATCTAAAACTATAGTGGTGCCACTTGTTGCAGTAAATTCAGTGTTTGCTAATTTTACTCCATTAATAAAAACGTCTACTGGTGCATTAGGATCATATACTACACTAAAAGTAGTTTGTGCTGCGGTGGCGGTAAAGGTTGCAGTAGTCCTAAGAGAACCACTATCTTTCCAAGTAACTCCTACTCCTGTGGATACTAAAACTTGATTTGCTTGTCCAAAAGTATTACCAGCACTTACATAACCTTCAAGAGTTACATTATTAAAAGTTGCTATTCCACTAACTATTAAATCTGTAAAATTAACTGCAACGGAATTTATTGAACCAGTAACTTCTAGATCACCAAAAACATGTAGTGCTGTCTGTCCGGCGGAAACTGGAGATCGCACATCTAAAAGATATGAAGGAAGTGTTGATCCAATACCAACAGAACCACCAATTCCAAGAGCTGTGAGAACCGAACCATTTAAACCCACGTTCAGTTCATTTGTAAAAGTACCAATACCAGAAACAACAATGGTTGTTGCTCCAATGCCACCATTAACATGAAGAGTATGTGTTGCTACTGTAGTTCCTACTCCAACCCTTCTTGTAACTGCATCAGCAGCAATGAGGTCTGTAGATGCTTCAAAACCATTTTTTACAACAAAATTCTTATTGATAGCCATTGGGTTTCACTCTCCACCCTTTATTGTTTTATTATTTATCTAAACTGCAAGTCGCAATATAACTTTTGCATCTTCAGTACTTCCCCCCAATTGAGTGCTTACGACTGTAACAGACCCATCAGTGTATCCACTTCCTCCTCCACCACCAAAACCATTAGTGCCTCCTCCACCACCAGTAGCACCAGATCCTCCATTACCACCACCTGCAGATCCTTGACCAGAAGTTTCATTAATTCCATAACCTGCTTTAAATCCTCTTACAATAGAAGCAGTGTTTGTTACAATTGCTCCAGCAGACAATCTAAATTTCGTAGTTCCCACATCACTACAAGGACTTACTCCTTCTTGTCTCCAATAAATGCCGTTTGTACAGGGAAGAACTCTTCCTCCATCAGGAGCAATTGCTTGAGTGTCAGGAGATATTGATGTTAAACTTGTTGCAGAACCGAAAATTCCATTTGAGGGTAAATTTCCTGCAGTAATAGCTCCCGCACCAAGTCCACCAGATTGTCCAAAACCAAATTGACCACTCACTCCAATTCCACCACCAAATCCTCCTTTACCAGATGTTCCTGCATTTCCACCTGCACCAACAGTAGCAATAAGAGTTCCTTTTCTGTAGATAAATGGTGTATTTATTGTGGAGTTAAGTCCAACTATTACATATTCAGTATTTTTTATCATTGTAAATCTTATTCTTGAGAATCCACCCTCTCCACCAAGAGAAGTTCCACTATTAAATCCTTTACCCCCATATAAATCCATTTCAACATTAATATCAGTTTCTGGACTGTAAAATGAAACTAATCCTTGATTTGATTGTTGAGAAATTATATACTCACCATCAAAAAGATTTGTTTGCAATAATTGTGAATTAGTTGATGACAATAAAATATACTCAAAATTAACAAGTTTTCTTGTTGATATTGATAATGCATTTAAATTTGCATTATTTGATATTACTGATGGTGCATTTGGATGACTTACAGTCACACGAACAGTAGAAATTCCAGCAGTTAAAGGTGTAATTGTAAGTGTTTTCTCCGATGAACCTTGAACTAAAGCATTATTCGAAAGATTTTGTTGATTAAGTTGCCATTGATAAGATAATGAACCAAATGTTGAGTCTGATAATATTGCATCAACAGAAAAATTTACTGGGAAACCTTCAGTTACAGTTGCGACTCCAGGTTGAGATGTGATTGTAATCACAGGAAAAACGGTAACAGATGCTGTGTTAGAATTGAGTGGTTCATTAATTGCATTTCCTGTAGAACGAGCAGTCCCTGCAGTGACTGGTGATGATGACTGATATGCAGTAGCAGCATAATCTGCCTCAAGATAAAATTTTCTTTGATTATCTGTAGGTGTAATGAGATTTGATAATGTAAGTGTTGTTGTTGCAGTTCCCGTTACATAAGTGCTATCACTTAATGCTCCAACTCCTTCTTCATACCATCTATAATTTATACTTCCAGTATTAGTTGCAGGATTTGTAGGAGTTCCATCTACTGTTGCAAATGTTACCGTTGCAATACCAACAAAGGATGCAGTTCCTCCACCAGTAGATCCAACACCAACACCAGCAGAAGAAACTCCTACTGGTTGTGTTGTAAAAGATAAAATAGGACCATTAAGATCTAAAGTAGTTTGTTGTTCACTCATTTTAGTTCATAAAGTTTTGTCCAACAACAACTCCATACCAGCTAGATCCACCATCAAAAGTTTTAAAGGTGTAAATATCACTTCTACTTGCAGTTGGTGTTATGACTGGAATAATACCACCACCTGGCCAATAAACAGGAATTGCAAATCCACCAGAAGTTTTAAAGTCATCAATATCTATAATTCTTCCACCAGTAGCATCCTGAGCAATTTTAATTGTAAAAGAACTTACTTCACTTGGAGGATTAGCAATTGTGAAAGAGTTTACATTTGCAGTTGCAGATAATAAGAAGTTTTGTGCTATAGAAAGGTCTACAGTAACAATATTTGCCGAAATTGAAAGTGTATGAACTGCTTCTCTGACGACTTTAGTTCTTAGTGTGCCTTCAACATCAAGTTTTGCTCTTGGGGATGCGGTTCCAACACCAACCAGTTGAGATGATGTAGTTGTAATAACAGTTCCAGCAGTACCAACTACTAAAGTTCCAGTGGTAACAATACCAGCATTAATTGATCCAGTGCCACCACTAAATCTATAAGAACTTGCGGTGATAATGCCAGTAATATTTAAATTATTAGCATTTAAGTACTCAAATCTTGCCCCATTATTCACCCAAAGTGATGTTCCACCAGCACCAACAGTACCAACTTCAAGATTAAATCTTGGAACAGAAGTACCAATACCAACATTAAGCAGATTAAAGGGATATATACCAGTTCCTAAACCAACATCAACATTTTCCCAAAGGCTATCATTTGCAAGACCTGTTAATCCACTACCATTTCCAACAAAAGAGGTTGCAGTGACAGTTCCTACAATATTTGTGTTGCCAATAACATGAAGTTTGTATTGATTTGCGGTAGTTCCAATACCAACTCCACCATTTTCATCAATAGAAACTTGAGTTGTTCCAGAACCAACCAGAAGCTTAGAGTTTCCTGGAGAGGTGGTGGCAATACCTACTTGATCAAAGGTATAAACATTTGAGGTCAAAGAAATACTAATATTTCCAAAACGATACCAATTATTATCTGTTGTATAAACCCAACCAATATAACCACCTTCTTCGGGATTATCAAGATATACAATATCACCAGTGTTTCCAGAAAGTGTTGGTTCAGTAGTGCCTATAGTATACTTTCTTGAAACTGTTGCATCACCCTGTAAGAAAAGTGAAATTGCTTCAAGAGAAGAGTTGGAAGTAACTTTTCCAGAGAAGATTACTGGACCATTAAACTCAGAGATTGCCTTACTATCAGAACCACCCTCTACACGAATTGAACGACTGAAGTTACCCTCAATTGGATTAATTATATTCAATCCTGAAAGATTTCCAATGTCCTCACCCGTTATCGTTTGTATGGGAGTTTCAAAGATTTCTTCTTGTCCAGTAACAGAACTTAATCTCTTATTACCAGAGTAAGAAACTCCCTTATCATTCATACCAGTGTAGAAGTTAATGCCTCCATCTTTTTTGGTTGATTGTGCAAGTGTTTCTTCCTGTGCAGAAATAGAACGATCATGTTTATCTGGCAGTGCAGTTGAGTAGTTACCAGGACCAAATCCAACATATTCAAAAGTATGTCCAGATGCTCTATTAATAGAATGTCTTCTGAGTTCTACCGGTTCAACACGAATCCTTCTTACAACACTATTGATTGCATGAGTAACTGCACGAGATCCTAATACACCACGGAACACCTCAATTGGGTTTGCAGGAGTGCTTGAGATATTTGTTTTGACTCTTACAATTTCATCATTAATCATCAAATAATCACCAATATTAATGTCAAGATTTGCTATATTAGTAAGGTTAATTTCATCATCTATTGCATCAGGAATTAACACAGAAAGTGTTGTAGTAATACCTGCATAAATTGGAATCATTCTTCCATTCAGGTTCTCATTCTCCCGAGTAATCACACCATCGTTGGAAGACAAACCTTCACGATATGCAAAGAGATTTCCTGCTGTAGATGGAATATTTGTAGAAACTCCAATTTTTACAATAAATGTAGTTAATCCCACATTTTCAGTAACAACAAAACTTCCATTATAAAGTGCTGAATTTGCACCAGTAATACGAATCTTATTATCTACCTTAAGTCCATGATGGTTATTAGTTGTTATAGTTGCAAGACCAACTACATTATTATAAGCAAGTGAATTAACAACAAGTGCTTCTCCAGTTAGATTGAGAGTTCCATTAGAAGTAAGAGTTGCACCAACTGTAGTGGAGAATCCTGATACCGCAGAGGCAGATATCGCAGTGAAACTTTTTGCAGAACCAACAGAAACATTGGTAATGCGATAAAGATTATTATAATCCTGATAAGAGGTAGAAGTTACTCCTGAAATCTGAACTACATCACCAACATTATTATAAATTTGAGAAACTGTGAGAACTGCTGGAGTAAATGGAGCAGTGGTTGTGACACCAGATACAGTTATTGTATTGCCGATTCCATATGCGCTACCACCATCCATTATTTTCACATCAGTGATGGTTCCTGAAGCATCAACAGTAACTTTTGCATTTGCTTGTGAACCAACGGTAGAACCAGCAAATCCTACAAGAGTTACACCATAGAAGTTTGTTGCAGTTCCAGAACCATAACCTAAACCGCCATTGGTAATAGTAAGTCTTGTAATACGATTCAGTCCGTGATCTAATTCTGTATGAATAGTATGCGAAGTGGATGTCCCAGAACGAATATCAGTCAATCCAATACCAATCTCACCATCATTAAATAACTTATTAACAGTTTCTTTAGTTAAACTATTGCGAACATCATTAACTACAACTTCTCCAATCAGTGAAGAAGATGCAAAAGATTTTGTTTCCTCTGGATCTGCTTTTGGATTATCCCGATTGATTTGAGGAAATAGTTCTTTAACTGGTTGTGAAAACTTTTCTCCTGTAAATGGTGCAATGCTTGGAGAGTTTGATGCATTCGTTAAAGTTAAGTAGTAAACTCCATCTTGCTCTCCATTAATGTATTTTTGTGCCTCTTCAGTTCTATAAACGACATAAGTATTATTAAACTTCTTTCTCTTAAAGTGTGGAAGTGCTGTTGTCCTTGTAGTTGTATCGCTTGTAAATGTACCAGGATCAGTAGTTCTTGCATAACTAAAGGTCTTGGAATTAGAAATCGCAGTAATAGTATAAGTTCCATTAAACCCAAGTTTTTCAGTTCCAGCAGAGTTATTAGTGCTCTTAACTTGTAAAATTTCAACTTGAGAACCAATTGAAAGATTGTGAGGTAGTTCTGTTGTGATCGTTGCAACATTAGAACTCCAAGTTGCATTTGCAATAAACTTAAAGTTTCTTTGTTGGTTTACATTTGTGATTGAACCACTTCCAAAATAAGTTTGGATTTCAGCATTTGTTGCTCCAATTGTTGTATTGGACTCCTGAAGAATAAATCCATCATTTGGTGGTTTAGCAACTGAACCAGAATTTGCCGGTAAAACATAACGAGCACGATAGATTGTATCGATTGCATTTCTATTGTCTGTAAAACGATCAATATAAGTTCTTGGAGTTGCAGATCCTAAAACGGTAGATCCAAGACTTATAATTGCTGAATAGAATGTATTTTCAGTAACTGCAGTTGCAACATTAATAAACCATTGATTTTGTGTAGTATCAAACTGAATTGGATGTCCAATTTCTCCAGGGTTTTTATCCGATACACGACTTACAATGCTTAATATTCCACCTTTTGTATTAATAGATATTGGTGTTGCATTAATTGCATCATTTTGTGTTTGTGCAATTTTAACTTGATTTGTTCCAATCCCTGATGTAATTGCATAATAAACATTATTTGAAATTACTCCATCTGGAAGTTGTCCAGTATCACTCAAAATACGAATACTTTCACCATTTGCAAAAGTATGTGGGGCAGTTAAAGTAAATGTATTGTTAGTAATGCTATTAATTCCAGTAGTGGATCTGTTAACATTAAAAATCTTTTCTGAACTGGTTTGTGAACCCGGCATTACAATTTTTGAACTATAATGAACAGGAGCTCCTGCAGATGCTATAAGTACATTTAAAGTATCATTCTCTTTTGCACCAATACGATAACCCTCTAAGACATTTTCGGGTGGAACATCAGGGTTATTTTGTGCATAAAGATACAAGTGTCCTGTGGATGCCACACCAACAGTTGCGGCTACATCAATTGCATTAAATTCAATTGTTTTTTTGGTTTTTGAAAATTCTTTTGGTGGAATAATGTGTGTAATATATCCCTGATCATCTTGTGGAAATGCATTTCTTCTAAATCCTTGTGCAACAAGTGCTTTTGCACCAAAGTTAGAGTTTGAGTTTGTGATAGACATATCTCCACCACTTTCAACAAGAAATTGATCTGCATAACCAATTGCAAAGACTGATACTGCCTGAATGATTGAATCATTAATAACTTTAAGGTGAAAGTTGCGATATGATGGTTTAAATACTGCTCTCGAATTATTACTTAAAGTTTCATTTCCAGGAACAGTGCTATCTTGATAGGTTCCAGAAGTTTCATCATAAAGAACAAATGCACTATCATCTTTCTGCAGACCAATTCCAGTGAATTGTGCAACAACCATTGATTTAAATCCAGTTGCCTTATTTCCATCTGCAACTAGTCCACACATACCAAAAACAGAACGTAAAGATATGTTAAAGATATATGGTGATGCAGAAGTAACAGTATCACTATTCAGTGATAAAGAAGATCCAGTAACTGAAGGAAGTGGATTGTCTGGTGCATTTTGTACCTGATATGTGAGTTGAGTAGTGCTTAATTTTTCAGTTACAACAAATTGTCCGTTATATCCTGGTGTAGCAATACCTTGAATTCTAAATGGAGTATCAACATCTAAACCAGGAACTTCAGTTGTAGTATTAACTGTAATAATTTTAGAGGAAGTAGTACCATCTCCTGCACGAATACTTGAAATTCCTACAGTTTCTCCTAAAGACCCTACAATTCTAAATTCATCAATTTTAGGTTGAATGTCGAGAGCAGAACTTGGATAATCAGGTGAAATTGCACGACCTGATGATTGTCCATATGCAAGACCAACTTTTTCATAATACATTTCAAGATCAGTACGATCTGTAGAATATGTTTGGAAAGTATCATCAATGCTTACATCATTTACACCATCCGCATACTCAAAACAAGAAAGTTTATGATGTGAGAAGTTAGGGACAAATTGATTACCTGTGTAATCAACAAAACAATTTCCATTTGGATCTGCATCAAAAATTGAAAACTGCCAGATGTAGCATGAACCAGTGACCCTAAAGATAGTAGATCTCTCAATATTATCATTATCTGGTTTTGGTACATATAGAGGTCTTATTTTGGTCTTTCTTAAATCAAGACCAACAATAGATGTTCCACGAGGAATAATAACCCCACCATAAATGCTATTAAGTTTATAAAGTTGATTATTTGGATTTGTTAAATCAAAACTTGTAGTTAGAGTAAATTGATCAAAATCAGAACTTACTTCTCCACTACGAAGCCTAAAATTATTTGCACCATCAGGAATCCAACCAGGTCGATTATCAACTACATGATCACCAGGATATAGAAGAATGGTCGTCTTTCCAAATCTATCGTTGTTTAATCCTTGCTGATATGAAAATCTTGATGCCTCTATAAGAGCACGTTGAATTGTTTTGAAAGGACGTGCTAATGAACTTCCCACATTCTGAACAGAGTCTGTTGAATCCAGGCTATTGGGGTCTACATAAATGATGTTTCCACGTATACTCTTAAGAAAATTATCAAGACGACTTAATCCCATTTTACTATCTTTATAGTTTCCGTTATGAGTTATTTATCATACAACAAAACCCCCATAAGGAGGTTATGAAGTCACACTTTTTGGGTCACCGTGACGAATTTGTATCGTCTTGATTATTAGACCATTTCTCTTCTTTCCAATAGATATTTAGTGATTTATCAAAAACCATCAAGTATCTATGTTTCCTACTACGGTCTTTCCATTCACCTTCTAGACCCTTTACTGAACCTCTAGAGTGTTTGGTCCCATCAGCATAATAAAAGTCTTTCTTTGGATCTGTTAACCCATAGTAACTAAAATTACAAGCTCTGTATATAATTCCAGAGTGGTGATTAGCATCAGCATAGCTAAGAATAGCAGAAACGGCGGCATCTTTGCGGAACCTCTTGATACAACGACTTACGAACCAGGATGTGATATTGTATTCTTCCTTTTGAACATCTGGGTGAATACAAAGTCTTGAGAGTTCATAAAGACCTTCTTGATCATTTCTTTGCAGTCCAAATGCACCTACTGCTATTTCGGGGACTGGGAGACCAGTAAAAATGCAGACACCGAGACAACCACCAACGTGGAGAATATCTGTAACAGAGTTTCTGTAGAGGCCATATGAGTAAGGACTAACTTTGAAATCTTTGGATTCGTCTTTGAGATAGTGAAAAGTATTCAGTAAATCTTTTACTTCGCACTTCTTCACTTTATCTATAAAATATTCGTCCTTCACTGAGTATATTTACTTACTTATGTTATGATTTACTGATAAGATATTCTACTGTATTTGCAACATCATTCATTGCATCACGAAGATTATCACTTTGACCTGATTCCATATCAAAAGTAATTGGATCTGTAAGAGTCCATCTCCATTGGCCCATATCTTTATTATGCCATAGATTAATTATCATTCTTTTGGTGCTTTGAGAAATTATAAATCATCTAGAGCATTTGGTCAAGAACTTCTGGGTTCTCAAGATCCATTTCAAATAAACAAGGATGACATTGCTCGTCTATCAAATAAAATGATTTTTGATAAAAAATCTCTGGACTCATCGTAAGTTGTTGGTTTGCCCAGGCAATGATTTCTGGGTCATCTTGGACAAGAGTTGGAAGTTCATCAAATGTGAAAGGGATCCCATTTATATAATATGTTTTGATGATAAACCTATCTTCTTTCGTCTCATACCAATTATAAGAGGTTGTGATCTTATATTTCATGAGATTTTTTCTTTTATTTATTTCAATAGGAGTAGGGAGACTTGAACTCCCACGAGATTGCTCTCAACGGATTTTAAGTCCGGTGCGTCTACCGATTCCGCCACACTCCCACAAAATCTCAGAAAACATGAGTTATTTTGATTCTACCTCATAAGTCGGAGGATGTAAACGGCAGTATTCATTAAACGTGATTTTCATTTCTTTGTTAGTTAATCCACAGTTTTGTGCAGCAGTTGGAATGTTCCACCTTGCGGCAAAAAGCATCTCCATAGATTGTCTTGTTTCAGGTCTCATAGAGGAGAAGAATAAGCAAGAGTATCTTCATCCACTGTAGAACGAACAAAGTTTAACACGTTCATAAACTCTTCTACGGTGTCGCAGACTACTTCTTTTTTTGTTCCTTCGTCGGAGTACAAATAAACTGTTCGTCTAAGTGGATCCACCACGCATCGTGACAGGTATTCGTCAGTCATTCGGTTTGTTTTGTGATTACCTGAGTATCATAGCAGGTCTTGGGGGTGGTGTCAACCCTTCACATCATAATGATATCCAGCAATGGATCTTTGAGAATTATCTCCTGGATAATCTTCAATAGTTCCTTCATACTCCACTATAAGTTTTTCGGTATCCTTTCTTTCTGCCATAATGTGATAAAAACAATCAATAGGCATACCACCATTTGTATGAAGATACACTTTTTCACAATCCCATCTTTGAACAAAAACTTCCTGATGAGCACCAATAGGAGTTAAATTAACTGTAATTGATTGAATATCAACCAGTTCTTTCCAATATAACGGCAATTCAATTTCAGTTTTGTTAGTAACTCTTCCCCGAATATAAACTGCTGCTTCTGGACCTTCTACGCAAGCATGAGTAAGTCTCCAACCCTCTTTCGTTGGGTGAGGAATATCAAAATCTTTTTTCGCTGATAATACATGAGAACCTCCATTGGATTTAACATCTCCCTCCGCTTTAACATCTCCAACTACCATTAATGCTGCATTAGTTTCACCATCTCCTTCAATTTTTACATCTCCTCTTACAAAAAGAGATCTTTTTGGACTCTCACAATCCACATTTTCAGTTCTTGCGATCATCAAGGTTGCTTCTCTTTTTAGATATGCCCCACCTTTTCCTATTTGTGCTGGTCCCTCAATAAATGTAGAACCTCTTATTTTACCTTTTGGTCCCAATCCAAGTGCTATGGGTTGCCCTGCACCAACCATCAATTGTCCACCGAAGGCAGCATCATCCAACATAAATGCCATAAGTTTTCTCCTTTACCTACTGTTTTTTCTTTTAAAATCTTTTCCACCACATTTTCCATCCTGATTTGCACATCCATCAGTCACTCCACGAATAATTGATGAATAAATTGTCATAGCACTATTTGCAATGATTTCTGCAGATCCTGCTGATGCAAGTTTATACATTGTTCTTGCATTAATAAGAACTTTTTTTGCATCAAGTTCGATAGTTTCACTTGCTTTTATTCGAATATTACCTTTAGTTCCTCCATCTCCTACTGCAATGAGTTCTATATCAGTTCCTTGTAATCTTATTTTACCATTAGATGCAATAATATCAATGTTTCCATTAAGTGCATTAATGAATAGAGTGTCTTCTGCTTCTGCCTTATCTTCTCCTGATTGAATTGAAATTCTTCCGGGTGCAGTAATTTGAGTAGCTCCTTTTCTGGGACCATCCTTATCTAGAGCAATCGAATGTCTTCCATCAGATGCTTGAAGTAATATACTCGAAGTAACTGCTCCATCAGCAGAAACTTGTCCAAAACAAATTGAACCATGATCATTACCTTGACTAACTGATGTAAAGCTCTTTTTTGCAGTATCTCCAGTTTGAGTTTTTTGTGCAGGTCTATTCTGGGGGGTTGGCATATAATTACTTATAAAGGCGTATACATTTCAATTTGTGGATATTCAGTAAATCCAAATCCAGGATCAATAACAGAAACTTTAATCACTCTTCCAAAAGATCCAAAAACTGGTTCAAGAATAGCACCATTACTTGGAGTTATTCTAATTTTATCAGTAACATTATAATTAATTCCAGGATCTGTTACAAGAACTTCACTTAATCTTAAGGATACTGAATAAATTGCTCCTGGAGTTGGTTCTTGAGTGAACGGAACTGATGGTGGGAAATAATCTCCAGCACCAACAATGCTATTACTATTTAACGTTGGTTGAATTGTTCTTGGAATATTTAGTAAGGGATCATTACTTCTTATATCAGTGCCTTGTCTTAAAATTGCAGATGGTGGAGTAGTAATTTGTGCAAGAATACTTTCTCTTAAAGTATCATAAACTATTACTGGTTCTCCAACAGTTTCATAGAAACCTGCATAACGAATACCTCTGTTATAATAAACAGAACCATAATAAGCCCTTCCATTTACATATCCAGTTTGTTTTAATCCAACAAGATCAGTCACTTGTAAAAGTTTTTGTGGATCTATTACAATTGGATCTCTCACAACCTCAAATTGTGGTAGGAATGTTGCATTAATACCTGTTGGTGGTCCTGAAGGTGGAATAGGAGGTGGAATAGGAGGTAGAATGGGAGGAGTAGTGCCTAGAGTAGTGCCTAGAGTAGTGCCTGGAGTAGTGCCTGGAATAGTGCCTGGAATAGTGCCTAGAGTAGTGCCTGGAGTAGTGCCTGGAGTAGTGCCTGTAGTAGTGCCTGGAGTAATACCTATACCAATAGTACCAATACCAATACCTGGAGGACCGGGAGGAATTGCTACAATGACAGGTGGAACTGGTGAGGGAAAATTTGGTGGTATATAACCGTTACCGGGATCAATTACAATTATTTTTTTTACAACTCCTCTCTCTACTCCATCTTCAGGCACTGCTGGAGGTAGTTCTACATCAAAAGCAACGATCCTCATATCGTCAGAGTCGGATCTTGTGCCCAGTGCATCAGCAAACGCAGCATTGGACGCTTGACCAGGAGTAGGTGAGGCATTAAACAACTGATCAAGATTGAGTGGTCCTCCAGATAATGTTCCTTGTTGAACTACTGGTCTAGCAGGTCCAGCTACACCACCAATTGATGATGTAACTACATTATAATCAATATTTGGCTTTACTCCGTGTTTTTCAACCTTAGCACCTCTGTTTCTCGGGTTTCTTACTGCTTCTGTTATAACAAAGGAATGAGACTTATCTATTGCGGTAAAGGTAAATCTAAAACCTCTTCCAATGTCCCCTTGACCAGTTATATTCCAAGTTACATTTACAAGATCTTTAGAAGTATATCCTGGTATTGATAATTTATACTTAAGATCATATGTTGTTCTCCTACTTGCACCAATTCTTACATTACGTGGATTTGAAGGTGTAAATACACCTGCTTCAAAGGAACTTGATGAACCTGAAGAATATTCTTCAGGAAAATATGTCTTTGGATCCCAGTCACCAAGATCTTCTCCATTTGGTCCCCAATTTTTACCATAACCAACTCTTGTTGATGGGCAGATTTCAAGATTTTGTGGATCAGGTGTTTCATTTTTTTTAGGAATGTTTCCAATTGTTGCTAATAACACAGCACCACTTCCACTAGCACAAAGATCTTTTACAGAAGCAAGTGGTGGATATTGATAACCATTTCCACCACGAATAACATCGACTGCAAGAACCGCACCCGTTGGACTTATGACTGCATTCCCCGCAGCACCAATACCACCACCACCGAAAATTTGAATAGTTGGTGGACCACATTCCTTTTTAGAAGTAATTCCTCCACATTCTTCAGTTGGAACTAAATCATTAGGATTTAATGCATTAACTTCATTAATATTTAAATACTTAAGTGTTTGATTTCCATCCCTAAAAATAAAAATAGTTCCTGGATTTTTCTGAGCTTCTATATTTGCATCACAAATTGAGACATCTCGAACTAATCCCAAAGTTGGATCAATATATGCAACTTTAATATCATCTTTTCTTGGGGGATTAAATATATTTAATGCCATATTTAAGTTTTATATTTCTACTTTCGTCATAGTAATAGTATTTATTCTGCTAATGCTCCTCCACTTGCAGCACCACCTGGAGCAAAAGATCCAGAAGTTTCATTTCCTGTCAACCTTGTATTTTCATCACTAAGTAAATCATCAGTATCTTTTGATGGTGATGCAAAATCTGGTTGACTTGCAGAAGTTACCGTAGAAGGATTTTCTGTATCCTTACTAACTTGTGCAGGTCTTGGTAATTGTGCTTCTTCTGCAGCCCCAGCACCTTCTTGTAAGGTATAGAAATCTGATATGGGGCAATTTGGCTTTAAATCAGACTTAAAAATATCAAGAGAAATATTTTCAAAAGAAAGTGCTGATACAAGACTTGCATTAATATCAGGTATTTCTATTTCAGGAAGACCTCCAATTATTCTGGAAATTAAGTTTCCCATTTTGCTAACTTTTTCTGCAATATCATCAACACTTCCTGCAATAGTAGTTAGAGATGCTAATGCACTACTAGCACTTTCTTCTATCCCACTGATTTGATTCTCTTGAATATCATTTAAGAAAGCACCGACAGAGGTAATTATTGTTGCAATAGTATTATCCATATCTCCCATATTTGCAGCAATTACACTTCCTGTCAGTTCTTCAACAGAACAAATTGGAACAAAGGGTGCAGTTCCTCCTTTTGGGTTTGGATTATTTGGAGTGGGATTGGGAGGATCATTTGATGGTGTTGGATTTTTTAATTTGTCTGTTAAAGTACCTAATATTTGATTTGATAAATTATTCGTAATTTTGTCGAAGAGACCTACAAGTAATTCATTAACTTCTAGTTTTATATCAAAAAATTGAAATCTTTGATTTGGATACATTATATCAACTAAAGGTCCAAGTGTTTTATTGACTTGCTTTGCAGTATATTCTGAAATTTTATTAAAAACAACCTTCATATGTTTTGAAATTTTTGGTGCATACTGTTCCATTAAAGCTTGTATTTTTTCATCAGGAGTGCCAATACTTCCAGTTTGTGATACCGCATCAACATAAGATGATGCTGATTGCAAAATCTTATCCATTTCTTTTGTAAGACTTTCAATTTCTGTCTGCATTCCTTTCATTGCAGAACCAGTAACATCACAAGGACTTAACAACACAGACTTTTTAAGATACAAATCTAGTCTTTTTGTATCAGCATTACTCTGTAAATGAACTGCATCAGCATTTTCTATAGTTGCTCCTTTTCCTGCCTCTGGTTTCTTAATTACAAGTCCAGTGTCAGGTGCCTTTGGTTTTGATGATCCCGTGGCAGCTCCAGGATATGGTACTTTACCTTCAGCAAATCCACTAGTTGCAAGGCTTCCAGGTTGAGTATTAGTTACTTTCCCATCACCAATTTTTGTTGCAAGAGAAGTTTGTGCATTATTACCAAGCACTCCCATAATTACAGGAACTTGTTGCTCCTGACCATCTAGAAAGAAACCAAATACCATATTCCCCTGACGGAGATTTGGTGTTTGTCCAGAACTTCCCTGACCACCACCAGCAGTAATGGGATACATTACCTGTGCCCAAGGAAGTTGGTCTGATGCTATTTCAGCCTCTCCCTGATCATGAAGACCTATAATACGAACCTTAAATCTCCTACCCCATCCAGGAATTTGATCAGCACTTTCAAACTTTCCAGGTAAAATATTATCACGCCAGGTTGAGTCATCGGCAATTTGACCTACCCACCAGCTAAAACTTGCACCAAGAAAACCTGAATTAAATAAAGATCCTTCACTCATTGTTGTTTATACTTTCCATATTAATGGAGTCTTTAATGATATATTTATGATGGTAATGGAGATCCTTTTCTTCCTGTAGAGTCTCTACATAAAGTTAATTTAGTATATCCACCATCTCTCATACTAATATAGTGGCATAACTTTGCAATCACATAAAATCCTCCAAATTGTTTGTCCATAATTTTTGTATCTTTTGTAGAAATTTCTGGAGCATCAACAAAAAAGTAATCACCTGCGTGTAAACTAAAATCACCGGTAATTGTAATTTCAACTTTAGATGAAAAAAATTGATTATATCTCATTACGGATTGATTCAGAACATTTTTGGGATCAAAATTCTGTTCTGTAGATTTATCAATTTGTTGTTTTGAATCCCCTGTAGGCAGAGTTCCTTTATCTAAAAGCATATATTGAGTTCTTGAGTAGTCTTGATTTGCGCCCGGTTGATCAAATTCTTTATTATATTTTGGCAAATCTTTTCCTGCTTTTTGAAGATTTTTTTCTCCACCTTTGTCTCCTTTAACACTTGGATTTATAACTTCATAATAACAATTAAAAGGATCAAATAGAATTGTTCTTGTTGAGTATGTACCAATTTGCAATTTTGATTGAACACTTCCGGCAGAGGTGATTACATTATACTCTAATATTTTTCCACCATATTCAGGAGGAGTAGTTGATCCTCTTCCATCAGGAGTATTGTTATAGACATAACTTTTATATTTCTTTTTACCACCCCCAGGATCAGTTTCTGAAAGTAATCCTTCTACTGATTTAAATTTATATCCTTCAGAAGTTTCAAAGAAAAAGAAACCTGCGGTATTACCTTGAGCATTTGGTGTTTGGGGCACTGCTTTTCTTGCAAGTTGTAAAATAGTAGCAAATGGTCTCATATTGTTTCCAATATGATTTAGATTGTTAGATGTTTCTTCTATATCTAATTTTTTCTTCCCATCAACCTTTAAAGTTTCTTTAAGTATGCGATTAATGTGATCTGATATTTTTCCATCCAATCTAAAGTTTACAGTAGTTTTGTAATTTGTAATTGCTTCTTTGGATCCAAGATTTATAGAAACTAAAGATTTTGTATTCTCTTTTGCGATAGGTGCTATTGTATCAGTATATAAGGTGACTTTTATTTTTTCTTTATTAGGATCAGTAAGTTCCAAATCAACTTTTTCAGTTCCAACCATCTGTAAAGCATCTATAACCGTTTTTACTTCACCACCTTTTTCTATCGCACCCGTATCTCCAAAAAGAATATCAACCTTGAGAGTGGGACTCAAAAGATCTTCAAAGTAATATAAGTCGGTAATTAAAGATCCAATATCTGCTTTTGTTTTTTCGTCATTAGAATACACCAAACATTTATCAATGTTAAACTCTTTAGCTTGTGCTGATGTAATTGGTTTATTAGCCATTTTTTAAATCTTTTCTTAATACTATTTACCTTAGTTCTCCAGAATCTTGAGAGGGATCTTCTGAACCTCCACCTCCACCTCCACCAAAACCAGATGATGCATATTCTTCAATAACTGGACCCGGAATCATTATAACTTCTGGTGTAGAAACTTGATAACTATAATCATCTTCAGTTTCGGGGAATCCATCTTCGGTATATTGACTTAAGATGGATATTAAACTATCAGCAGCGTTCCTTCTCTGAGATACTGTTTCTACCTTATTAATTATATCATAAAAATTCATTCCATAAAGTCTTACAGAGTCTTCATCAACAATATATTCTCCTGGATGAGTCAGTGCATAGTCAGTTTTATTTACAGGACCACCTTTAGCATACAATTTCATTCGTTCTTGTGGAGCGACATTACCTTTTTCATCAAATCTACCGTGTGCTACAAATGAATTAGATCCCACAATATCAGCACTCACACCAAAACCATTTCGACGATATGCCATAGCTGTTGTTTTTAGTGGAAATGGTACAGGTTTCTCAAAATCAACCTGCATATCAATTCCACCAGCAGATCCAGATGCTGTATGTGCTCTTTGTGCTGCATCTACTTCATTCCCAGACTTATAATAAACTCCCCTTCTTCCATCATATACTCTACTACCTTTACTTAAGAAATAATCAATTGCTTGTTTTGCGGTTGCTCTTGCATCACCAAAATATTGTTTTTGTAGTATTGTTCCACCTGCCTGACTTCCTGGTCCGATATGAAAATGAACTCCCGCTGACGCACCAGAATTACCTTGAATAAATTTACCACCACCAAGAGTGCCTCCAGTTCCAGAACTAATATTATTAGCAGAAGATTCTTCCCTTAAAATGGCAATAGAAATAGATTGTGGAACAACAAGTCCAGCATTTCCCGCAGTATTAAAAGTATGCCTTTTAAATTTAACCTCATTTACTTGTTGAGAACGATCTTGTCCCGCACCTGCATCATAATTTCTAAACCCGGTTGAGGCAACTAATTTTTTAATTGATATATCATCAAGACCTTCACTTTTTAATACAGACATCAATTGTGCTGGATTTTGTGCAAGTGTTATTGCATCTTTAGCTTGACTAATTTGAGAGTCTGATAACTTTTGATTAATTCTACCATCAGTTATTGGAGAAAATTGCCCTCTTCCATTAATAACATCAGTTATACTACCACTCTTAGCATTAAAAGTGCCAGCACCAACCTTACCGGATTGTATTAGCCCAGCACGATTTAAAATTGCTCTTGCAACTAAAGCCATTCCAGTCTTTCCTTCTCCCCCTGCTTCTGCATAAACCATTCTTGTAAGTAAATCCATTTCACCTGCAGATATAGAAGCATCTTGAATGCCCTCAGATTCTGCACCAGGTTCAGCATCAGCACCTTTAACTATTCCTCGACCAGCATCGGATTTAAGCATAAATTGTTCTTTTAAAGATTGTAACAAAGTATTCACGGGATCAATCATACTTTCTCCTATAGCATCTCTAACCCAACTAAAAATATCAACAAATCCAAGTTCATCTGCTATAGAGTTTTTGGTTCCTGGAACTAAGGTCCTTCTTAATATAGTAACAAATAGATTGTTGACTGATGATGCAAGAGAGTTGTAGTCACCCTCCGATGAACCATTACCCATAATCATTTTAATGGGCATCTGTAAAAATGGTTTTAGAAATTCACCTGAAGACACTACGTTATATGAACCAGTTAAGTATGAATATGGGTTTATATATTGAGGATTTTCTGGATTTGGAAAAAATGTTTCTATATTAGATTTTGGTGAAGGAAACCCAGTGGTCGGATCCACATAATTCATCTTCCCACCAACATCTGCTCCTGGATTTAGTGGAGACATTGGAATTTCAAATGTTCTTAATATTGCCTTTTTACCTCCAGATCTAGTAATTACACCACCAATTGCTTCTTCACCTTCTCTAGTAACTGCGCCACCAGAGGCATATCCCATTGCCTTTGTTGCACCACTACCATATAAACTCCCAAAGGAACCCTTTTCTTTTGCAAGAGTTCCTAAACTTAAAGTATTCACTATCTCTCTGATTTGTTCTCTTATTCTTGCATCAAGTTTTTCAAGATTTTCTCTTTGTCTTCTAATCCCATCAGAGTCACCTGTGAGAGACATGATACCAAGATTAAGTAACTCTCCTGCATATCTAAATGGAGCTCCAATAATATCCAGTAATGTTCCAACTCCAGTTGAAACAAAATTAAAAAATTTAAGTCCAGGAAGAGCAGCGTTATATGCTACAAGTTTAAGTGCTCTTGTTATTGGATTTGGATCAAAATTTGCTTCCTTTAGTTGATATGCGACATCATTTTCAAGTTTTTTTGTAAATTTCCTTTGTTGAAACATCAGTTCACCTAAAAGTGAAGATGCTAATCCAACAAGGGCAACAACACCCACACCTCTTGCGAGAACACCAATTTTCTGACCAAGAGATTGAATGATCGCTCTAAATCCTTGTCGTTTTATTATTTCCTCCGAAACTGCTTCTCCAATTTCTCCAATAGCATTTTGATTGGCATCTGCCTGTGCTTTTATCACAATCAATTCTGAGAATAACATCCCAGCAATGAATACACTATTCATAACCTTGTTCATCATTCCCAACATATTTTCGTAACCTTTTACTCCTTTCTCACCACCAAGAATTTTTGCTTGTTGTTTTCCAAAATCAATAATTCCATATACCTTGTCTATAAAAGTCACCATTGCATTTAAAATTGTCCCTGCAAATTCAATTGCAAAGTTACCAACTTTAAGAGTGGTAATTAATAATCCTTTTAGTTGTGGTAGATATGGTAATAGTTTAAGAGCTAGTGATCCAAATAAAACAGTGAATAAAAAGTTCTTTACACTATCAAGAAATCCAAGACGTGGAGTAGAAAATCCTTTTATTTTACTTCCTCGGTCTTCATATTTTTCAAGAGATTCTTCTGTTTCTTCTCTACGACGTTTTTCTGTCAGTTTTATTTTTTGCTTAAACGCAATCTCCTTAAATTTATTTTTTTGCCCTACAAGTTTTTCTACTTGGACAACTTGTTTTTTAATTATAAAAGAAGTGGGATCTTTTAGTTTAATATACGCCATTTTTTATGCTCTCAACTCCAACATATCTTGTTCCCAATTAGATCCAAAACCACCACCAGAAGATCCTTCATAAGACGCTGATTCAATATAAGTTGGTGGTCCCTGAATTATTATAGGATCAGAGTTCTCAACAATCACTTCAGGTCTTTGATCTATCTTTCTTCCAGTATATTTACTCAAATGCTGTATTAGTTGAGAAGATTTTTCAGATCTTTGTTTTTTGTTTTCAACTCCATTAATCATACCAAAGAAAGAAGTTCCGCCAAACAAGTCAACCGAATCCTTATCAATTACGTACTCGCCTTTATGAAGTAATCTAATTCCACCCAGAAGAGTTGGGCCACCAGACATTCTTCCCGATTGAATTGAATCATTCAATCCCAAAATACTTCGCACTTTAGCAGATCCACTAAACTCTCTCTGCCCAATTGCACCAGATCCACCCCATTGAATACCAGGAATATCAATAGCCAAATTAGAACCATGATATCCAGGATCCCCAGATCTAAATTCACTACCAATTTTAATTCCAGATGATTGCAATGCTTTCTTTGCCTTTTCCTTGTTTTCGACAGTGGAAAAAGCAATATGATCATGATAATTTTTAGGCAATCCATGTCCTGACAATTCAAAATTGGGATGACTTGGATCTCCAGTGATATACTCAATTGCATTAAATAATCCAGGACTTGATGGTTTATACCCAGATTTATTTTGAGTTGATGATAAAGAAACAGGTTTAATTTTGGTAGATGTTGGTGAAGTGCTCAGTGATGGTGCGCTCCTCGCTGCCTCTGCTGCAGTTAAGTGTGCTCTGTATTTTCCTGTTTTATAAACCGTCCATGCACCCAATCCCTGACTTTTTCTAATTGCATACGCTGCTTTAGCATTAGTAACAGGATCAAATAATTGATCTTCACTCTGCAGACCATACTCCTTCATTCTCGCTGGTCCGAGTCTCCCTATCATATTGATCTGCCACAATCCATAAGACTTATCTGGTGGTTTAAAGTTTTTGGCATTTGAATTTCCACCAGATTCTGCTTTTGCTATGGCAGCCATAATAACTGCTTCATTTTCAGAAAAACCAGCACCTTTTGCAAGTCCCACTAATTGCTCCATAGTCAATTGTCCACCTGGAACTGATCCCTCAACCATATCATCGGGACTTTCACTACCTGTCTGAGTTGCACTTGTAGTTTCATCTGGTTTTGGAATAAGTCCAACTTGAATTTTTAGTAAGTTTATAATACCTCCAAGCGGTACACTCATAGACTTCATTAAAAATCCTGATATTGATCTATTAAATTGTTTAATATCAATCAAAGAAGAAAACTTTTGATATGCTCCTGGGTTTGTTTCATATAATCCCAATAGCATAAAACTACTTAATGATCCAGCTGCTCTATCATAATCATCTTTTATAACTTGATCTCCCAATAAAGTTTTGGTTGTGAGAGCAAATACTGAACCCAAATCAGAAATATAACTAATCGTATCATAAGAATCAGTCATATAACCATAACGATCCATTTTAGAATTATCGCCTCCCGAACTAGGAAAAACTTCAGCAAAACGTTCTTCACCACCAATAGAAGCACCTGGTTTTGTAGGTGCTTGTTTGATATCTTCACCTCTAGGAATATCAACTTCCTTTACTTCTGTTCTTGGAATATCAACAACAGATCCACCTCTAGCATATTTTTGAATTGATATTACTCGTCCACCACCACTATATCCCATATCTTTAACTGCTTTTTCACCATACAAACTTCCAAAAGACCCAGGAGTTGATAATTTTTTAGCAGTATCTTGTTGACCAAAAAAACTAAAAACCGGTGCAAAAACTCCAGATAATCTTCTAAAATTTTCTCTTATTCTTGCATCAAACTTACCAAGATTTTTAGCTTGTTTTTCCAATCCATCTTTCATATTAAACATTTTCATAAATCCAGCACGTACCAACTCAATACCATATCTAAAAGGAGCACCAACAATATCAAAAAGAGTTCCAACTCCCTCTAGAATACCAAGAGGAACCTGAAAAAATTTGGATATTGGTCCAAAACCAATCAATCCTTTTGTCCATTTTGTTAACTGAAATACACCCTCACCAGCAGCAGAGAAAAGCAATCCAGCACCAATGATAATTCCAGCAGATGCTAAGGGACCAAGTGCCAATTTTCCTGCCGTTTTTGTCGCTGCATCTGCTGCAGCATTTGCAACTTCACCAGACACCTTATTCTTAATAGCATCAGCAGTTGCTTCCATGGCTTTTGGGGCACTTGACAATCCTGCAAATGGACTAAAATCACTGAATAACATTCCAGCAATTAAAAGTTGATTTATTAGTTTAGTGCTTTCACTGGTAGCATTATCTAAAGCTGAGATTGCTTTTTCACCACCTACCTTTCCTACAATTTTTCTTGCATGATCATATGCTTGATATCCATAATCAACAAAAGTAATCAATCCATTTAATATGTTTCCAGCAGTATTGAGAATAAAATTTCCAACTTTTAAAGCAGTAGTTGCAAATTGTATGAGTTGTGGAAGATATTTTAATAATCTTAAAGCAACAAATCCAAGTAAAACATTAACTATAAAAGTTTTGAGAGTATCTAAAAACCCAAGTCTTTTACCCACCACACTCTTAATACCTGTTCCTAAAGAACGTAGAGGTCTTTCTAATACTTTTTCATAATCAATAAATCTTTCTCTTTCTGCATTAGACTGATTTAAAGTAATTCTTTTTTTCTGAACATTCAGAGTAGATTTAAGTAGTTTCTCCTTACTAATAAACTGCTTCTTAATAGATTGTAAGGTTCCTGTTAAGGGAGAAATCATTTTTGCCATTATTTAATATTCAACTGATTTGCAGTTTTCCTATTATCTTTACCTGGAGGTATTTTTGGCACTTGTTTTTTTGGTTTTGGGCGCTTGCCACCTCTTGCACCACCCATTCCACCACCTGCAGGATTATATACCTTTGGTGCTGGTTTTGGTGTTGGAGTTATTTGTTTTCCTTTTACTGGAGTTGCTCCAAGTTTTGCTTTTCTTGCTTTTTGTGCTTTATCGGCTGCAGCAAAATTAGCATAATACTTACCATCAGATGAGGAGTAGTATCTACCAATAGATTCTGCACCTGCTTGTTTCATTTTCAATGTTGCTGCTGCGTCTGCTGCTTTATTTTTATCAATATCTTTTTGAGATCCAAACATTGAGGTAAACCCTCTTCCTATTTGCCCCAGAAGTCCACCTCTCTTCTTAAAATCTTCACGTCTTGCTTCAGCTTCTGCTTCAAATCTAACTCCTCTTGATGACCTAGTTGCACCAGCTCTACTTAACTTATCAAGTCTTTGTTGAGATGCAAGAGAAGTCATTCTAGATTTTTTTGCAGCCATCGCATCATTGTAACTTCCATATGTTTTTTGATCTGATGAAGAATAATACTTTCCTTTTGATGCAGCATAATCAGTTCTTGCCTGCATTCTTGGACCACCAAAAGTTCCTCCAGGTTTAAACAAATTCATTGGATTGTATGGATTCATACTAGATTGTCCCTGTGCCTCTGCAAAAGCAGCATCACGAGCACCTGCAAATCTAGATTGATATGGAGTATATCCTGTCCCTGCTGCTGGTGTGGCAGTTGTTCCCTGTTTTGCCAGATAATCTTTTTTAAACTGTGAGTAATTTAAATCTCCAAAAGCAGCTTTTTCATAAAGAGGATGAGTTGGATCACTAAATGCTCTATTCCATTCTTTTCTTATTTGTGCATCTCCCATTCTTCTTTGCTGCGCTTTTTGTATAATTTTCTTTCTTTCTGCGTCATCTTTAGCAATTCTTCTTTGTTGCTCTGGAGTTAGTTTTCCACTACCAATTCCGGTTGATGCACTAACAGATTCAACAAGACCTTGAGCACTTGAGGCAGCACTATTAGACATTTTTTTAATGTCTATCTGTGGAAGAGTACTCATTCCACTTATAGAAGGTGTAGATGTAGGTCTTTTTGTTGGGGGGTTATTTTTGTGATATTCACTACCAGTTTTTATCGGAGGGAGATTTACTTTTTCGTCTGGTGTTGCGTTGGCTAATGCTCTCCTTCTTGCACTTTCCCTATCATAAGCGCCTGCACCATGCACTGCATCATATTTTCTTCTGCGATCATCAACGCCACCATATGTTCTTGACTCGCTCCCAACCTGAACTGACTGCTCTCGTGCAAAGTTTCTTGTGTCCCTATCACTGATCATCCCACCACCAGCAGCATAAATTCTTTTCTGAACAATTTTTGGTTTATTAGTTCCTCCACCTGCGGCATTCATTGCCTCTAAAGTATTAACACCAAACTTCTGAACAGCACCACGAGACATCACAAACTCGCCGTCTGTCAGCATCGCAGGGACTTTATCAATACCTTTTGGTCCAGATACGACTCCAGGGATACTATTCAATATTCCTGCAAATCCACCAGACCCAAAAAGCTGTGCAAAGATACCTAGTTTGGAATCAACTTGCCCACCAGAGGCAGCAAGCATCGTCTTAAAATCAATAAGACCCCCACCAAATGCTTCTGCAGTTGGTAAGGTTGCTGGTTCTGGTACTGATACTTGTGGAGCATCCTCTCCACCCATCATACTCTTTGCTGCTAAAACACCACCACCAGTAATAAGAGCCCCGACTCCCAATCTTACAGCAAGACCTTTAAATCCTCCTCCACCACCAAGACCAGATAATAATGCTCCTGCTTTTTTAAACTTAAGCGCAGATGCTATAGCACCTGCAAGTTTGACTGCTATTCCACCAAGACCTGTAATTACTCTTAGACCAATACCAGCAAGATTTCTTACAACTCTACCAAATCCTGTGCCAAAAAGTATGTAACCAGCAACAAGAGATGGCCACCAGTCTTTTAAAAATCTAGCAATAGATCTTATTTTACCTTGATTTTCTTCTTTAGAAAACCAATCTATCAAATTTAATATTGCTTTTCCTATAAATAAAGTAACAAAAAATTGTATAATCTGATCAAGAATACTTTTTACAGGTGCAACAACTGCTTGAGCAACATTTTTAACTGCTACAAAACTATTTTCTAATCCAAGTTCTATTTTTTTTCTTCTAGCGTTTTCTTGATTCTTTTTTTCTTGATTTGCTTCTGCAGTAACCTGATAATTTTGTTGAGTAAGAAGTTGAGTAATTTTTGCAAGAGACTTTGAAATGTCTTGAAGAGCAGCAGTATCCGCAGGAGCAGCAACCAATTGTTGCTGGGGTTGAACCACAGCAGATTGAACTGTTTTGGTGCTTCCCATCAATTTCTGTGGATTTGCTGCTACCATTTTCTTTTACATTAGAAATTAGATTTTTGTTGTTGCTGTTTTAGTTGTTCCTCTTCAAGGTGTTGTTGTAATAAACCAACGTAAATATCCCTTTCCCAAGGAATCATATTTTCAATTTCCCATAATGAATATTTATGGTACTGCATCAAAGAAAAATTAAGTCTAAAGTAATTCTCAAGGTCCATATGGACCATTCCTATGCGAAAAAACTTGCTAACCCTTCTAAAACAACTTCACTTTCCACTCCTGTCTTTGGATTTTTAATTTTTATCTTATGCGAAAGTTTAGGCATCGTCTCAAAGAACTTCTCAATATCCTTAAATTGAGATGAGTTCATTGATTCTAAAAATTCAGTAACTTCTTTTTTGGTAACATCAGAAGTAGACCAAACTTCATCTTCAGTATAAATCTTATCAATACAGGATGCAATAAGATCAAAAGATTGATCCATAGCATTTTGATTATTAAAATCAAAATTATTTTTAATAAACTGCTCAAGTGATGGATATTTCATTTCCATCATAATTGTTGGATCTACTTTAATTTTATTAGTGTGATCTTCACTTTTTTGCACTTTAATATCATCAAGATTAATACTTACAGAGACATTGGTTTCATTATCGTCTGGACAAATAATATTAACGTCTACTTCTTCACCAACAGACTTACCACGAATATTAAGAAACAAGAATTCAATATCAAAAGTAGGTAAATTTTCTACTTTAATATCTTTGGTAAGAATGCAGTTTTTGATGACTGTTTTGATTGCATTTGTGATTTGTTTTGTATCTTCACTCTCCAATGCAATAACTAAAAGTTTTTCTTCTTTAACAAGAAAAGGTCTATATTTGATTGATTGTTCTGTAGAGGGCAACTCAAGTTCATAAGTTGGTGTTGAAATTTTTGGGAGTCCCATAATGTCCTATAATGAATTTCAGGTATGGTTATTTATGAGGTCTTTGGGGAAGATTAAAATAGAGTAAAGTTTGATGCTTGCGAAGCACCAGCACTATCAAAAGGAACTCCACCAGGAGTAATATTTCCAGTAACACTACTTAAATTTACATTAGGGTTAAATGCTTGATTATTAATCTGTGCGAGTTGCTGTGGTGTTGCATTAAAATTGGAGGAAGGTGCGAGTTGCTGTGGTGTTGCATTAAAATTGGAGGAAGATGGATCCCCAGTTGCTGCCTGAGGAGATGCAGGACCAGCAGCAGTTGCTCTATCTATAAAATATCTAACATAAGAAAATGAAACCGTACATTTTAATAATGAAGATGCATCATAAGAAACAGACATTGAGTTAACAGCGATTGGGAAAACATCTACAAATTTATAAGTCATTTGACCAGCTTTTGTTCCTTCAACATTACCAATACTACTTCTCTCAAATTTAGTTACTTTAAGTCCTTGATTGCAAATATAATTTTTGGGGTAATTCATCCTATAAAAATATTCACTATTTTCAGTTCCGGGCCGTCCTGCGTCTGAAGCAATTGATTCTCCTGCAATATATTTTATCCAAGTTTCAAAATATCTAATTGGCAGATAATTTTCAGCATCAACATAAAAAGTTAAGTCAATACGATCATCAAATTGTCTCCTATATGCATGTTTGTGAGTAGCTCCGTGGAAGTCTCCGGTAATACTATGAGTTGCAAGTTGAGACCCTGGAAGTATTGCTTCAGAACAAAGAAGATTTAATTTGTCTTCGTCATATCTGACTCCATTTTGAGATAAATATTGCGGAGTCAAACCTGTAGGGTTTGGAATAGTGACCTCAAAATGAGATGTAAGTGCAGGATGAAGTAAGTTTGCTTTAATGTGTGCTATGTTCCTTTCGGTAGGCATTTATAAATACTTTTTGATCTTATATATTATGTAGTGGGGATAATGGGAGAAAGTTTAAAGACCACCTACAAACCATCATATCCTCAAAAATATATTGGTAATCCTAATAATATTATTTGTAGAAGTAGTTGGGAAAGAAAATTTTGTTATTGGTGCGATCTAAATGAAAATATAATTGCGTGGGGCAGCGAAGAAATTCGTATCAAATATTACGACCCAGTAAAACAAAAAGTAAGAACATACTTTCCAGATTTTATTATCAAAGTGAAAGAGCAATCTGGGGAGATTAAAAAATATATTATAGAAATCAAACCACAAAAGCAAACAATGGAACCAAAACCAAGATCAAGAGCAACTAAATCATATCTCTACGAGGTTTATACATATGCAACCAATCAAGCAAAGTGGCGAGCAGCAGAGGAATTTTGCAAAGATAATATGATTGGATTTAAAATCATCACAGAAAAAGATCTATTCTAATGGCAGAAGGTTTCGGACAGTATGTTGGTATTCCTCCAAGAATGAGAGAGTTAAAAAAAAGAATTGACAAAGAAGGAGCAAAAGATCCAGAAGACTTAATGTTGATTATTACAGATGTATTAAAGGAAGAAGTATTGTATCCAGAACCAGGAAAGTTTTATACATTCATTTATAATCCAAAGACACCAAATATTGAGTATGACCAACATCCTTTGATTGCTTGTACATCATTAGAGAAGTGGGGATTTAAAGCAATCAATTTTCATTGGAGACAAGGAAGACAATATACCTGGGAAGAAGTTGCAGGAAAACTTCACGTTATAAAGTATGATGAACTTGATGAGATGCTTTCTATACCTTATGCAAAGTTCCGTCTAAATAAATAAAAAACCGTGTCTAATGGCTACTACGACTAGTGGTATTAATAAAGTAGGAAATAATTTCTATAACACATCAGTCACTACGAACGCTGATGGGTCTTTAAAGGCAACTACATTCAGAACTGATTCTCAGGGAAATAATGGAGTACCAGTATCAACCGTTAATACGACAAGTGCTGGGGTGTCAACTCGTACACCTGAACCTGGTGCAACAGCGGCAGAAACGGCAGCATTCAACAACCCAAACTCTCCAGAAAGACAGGCATATACACAACAAGTTCAATCGCAAAATCCATATGGTGCAAATCCAACTGCAGAACAACAAAAAGCAATAAATACTGCTGCGGGAACACCAAACAAAGCAACTAATAGTCCAAATCCACCTAGTCAAGCAGCAGCTCCACCAACACCCGAACAATCAGCAGCGGCTGCTGCTGCTGCTGCGGAAGCCGATAGTTTTAAAGCGGGAACAAGAAAAAAATATGAGAATTTAAGATATCCAGAAAACTTGTCGCTAGAAACTCAAGATGTAATTAAGTTCACTATTTTACAATACAAACCATCCCTAGCAGGAAAAAACGCAACACAAACAGGTAGAATTGTAGATCTTAATGGTATAGTAGCAGGTACTACAGTACTTGGTTCAATTACTCTACCCATTCCCGCTGGAATTAGTGATGGCAATACTGTAGGTTGGGCAATGGATGATTCACTGAATGATCTACAAGAGGCCGCAGCCCAGGGCGCAAATATATTTCTGAGTGGGGGAAGTGCAGAAGAAGCGTCTCAACCGGCGATGGACAAACTAAAAGGACCAGAATTAAAAGATACAGTGAGAGGAATTATTACAGGGATGGCAGCGCAAAACCAAAATGTTGCAAAAAGAACGCTAGGTGCTACTCCGAATAACAATCAAGAACTTCTCTTTGGTAGTGCAGGTTTAAGAAATTTTACATTTGGATTTTCATTTTATCCAAGGAGTGAACCAGAAGCAATAATAGTAAGAAAAATCATTCGCACATTTAAACAATCAATGTCAGTAAAACGAAGTGAAACTTCTTTACTTTTAAAATCACCACATACTTTTGCTATTCAGTATATGACCACAGGAAAAAAACAACATCCTTACTTAAATAGATTTAAGGAATGTGCTCTAACTTCTTGTAGTGTTGATTACACTCCTGATGGAACATATATGACTTATGGTGGATCTGAAAAATCAATGACTGCTTACAAAATGACATTACAGTTCGGGGAACTTGAGCCACTCTTTGATGATGAGTATGGTGAATCCGACTACAATAATGTAGGTTTCTAAAATGTCAAATTACTTCAGTTACATTCCAGATTTAGATTATGTGAGCAGACTTCCTGATTCTAAAATAGGAGATTATATTCGTGTTAAAAATTTATTCAAAAAAGGAAAACTCAGAGAAGATATTTTTCAGAATTTATCGTTCTTTGAGAAGTATAAGATTATAGGTAATGATCGTCCTGATAATGTTGCATTTAAAGTTTATGGAGACTCAAAATTAGATTGGGTTATTCTGTTATCAAATAATATTCTCAATATTCAATCAGAATGGCCATTACCTCAAACAGATTTTGATAGATTTTTATTAGATAAGTATGGTGATTATAATACTCTTTATAATGGTATTCATCACTACGAGACAGAAGAAGTTAAAAATAGCCAAGGGGTTACAATAGTTCCTGCCAGACTTCAAGTAGATGCTTCTTATTCTGTGAGTTATTATGATTTCTTTATAGAACAACAGATTACTACAGGAAATATTTCAGTTCCAATCACAAACTATGAATATGAAGAAAAAGTAGATAATGATAAAAGAAATATTTTCTTACTTAAAAGTACTTATCTTGGCATTATTATAAATGATATGCCAGAAATTATGGAATATAGAGAAGGTGCCACTCAGTATGTGAGCAGCACCTTAAAAAAAGGAAATAATATCAAACTTTATAGTTGATTATTCTGCCAAACGGGAAAAATATGCGAGAGCATCATCCTCATCCTCATCTTCATCAACAGCACTAGTGACTGTAGGAAGTGTAGGAGACTTAGAACGAGCATAAGACTGCTCAAGTTCTTCTAGAACTTTAGTCTCACTATTTACTGGTTGATTATAAGATTCGTACCGATCTTCTTGTTCTACAACAGCACGAGACTGAGTAGGAGAAGAACTTGGACTCAATCCAAGAACCATATTCATACGACGCTCAAGTTCCTCGTAAGTCTTGAACTGATCTGGTGCGGTGATCGCAGTCAGTGAATATTCCTTTTTCCAGATTGCTTCCATAGCATCATCATCGTCCAGCAAAGGACCTACACGATCAAACTCAGACTTATCATAGTTCCAGTAACCATCTTTCTTTACAATCTTCAGTTTGAAATTTGCTCCCACCCAGAAATCAAAAGGATTGATTGGTGATTCATCTTCAAACTCAGGTTGCATTGCTTCCATAATCTTATCAAAGATTTTCTTACCATACTTAAACAGAAAGACTTTACCCTCATTTGAAGGGTTTGTAGGATCTTTTACAACGTAGATGTTGGAATAATAATTCAGTTTACGTTTTTGTTTACGAACAATTTCTTTATTTGTTTCTGATCCAGTGTTCCATAATTCACGATTATATTCACCAAGTGGATCTTTACCACCAATAGTAGTCAAAGAATTTTCAATATACCACCCACCATTTCCTTGGAAGGCATGTGAGTACATTTTTGCCCAGGGAAGTTCTTCACCTTCAGGAGCAGGCAGGAAACGAACAACTGCAAAACCGTTGCCAGTTTTGTCCAGTTCAGGTTTCCAGAGACGATCATCATCTCCACCTGAAGTTGTGCTCATCTTCTCTACTTCTTTGACTAGTTTCTGTGTAAGAGATCCCAGAGAAGATTGTTTTTTAAGGTCTGCGAAAGACATAGGATTACCTCGGATTTGTACGTATTTGGCTTTTGTGTACCTTGTTATTTTATCAGTTAATTATCTAACTGTCAATCTGTCTTTTCATCACTTGAAGCATTTCTGACATTCTTCCAAGCACAACATTCATATCAACATTTGGTGGAAGTCCCATCATAATTGCAGACTGACAGATTTTTTCTTTCATCTCAACAGCATCAGGATCGTCCGATAAACTCAAGCGAGCATAGAGAACCTTTTGCTTGTCCAGGAGTTTTTCCATTAGTTCAACATGATAAAGTTTATCAGTATTAGACATAGATGGAAACTTTAATACGCTTCCATAAACCTCTTCTTGCAGTTCAGAGATTTCTGTCATCTCTGCTCTTACAATTTCTGAATCAAAAAAACTCATGCTCCTCCTAAAACGATTTCTTTCAAAATTTTACGAAATTTAAGTACATCAATATTTATGAATCGTTCTTTAACCTTTGTTTTCTTTCTCTTGCCCGTTTTTTACGGGTTTCCCTATCTTTTTTATTTTCCCAATACCTATTCTTTTCTCTAGATCGTCTATCTAAAATTTGTTCCTCAGTCAAACCTTTTGCCCATCTTTTCTTTTCATAATCTGGATTTTTATCTCTCCACTTTTCTCTAGATTGTTCTTTTTGAACTCTCCTACGTTCTTTCATTTCTTCATCAGAAAATCTTTTAGAACAAATAAATCCAGTGGATGTTAATTTAGATTTATTGGCAAAATGTGGATTAATAGCAACATCATAATAATTATGGAGAATTATTTCATCTCTCATCGCATCCTTTCTTGTATCATAATGATCTTTGAGTATTATTTTATGAGTTGGTTTAAATGTTTTATCAGAAAATGAACCAAAGTAATTTACATCTTCTTCTGGTAAGCAATCACAACTTCTGCTGCCAAAATAACCCATACCCCATTCTTCATAAGAATAGTAGGTATAGTGATACTTCTTGTTAGTCATTTCTACTCTAAACTACCGCACAAGTATTTATAATAGAAAGGAGGCACCAAAGGCACCTCCCACCCGGAACGATTGCGGTAGTTCAGGTATAATTATTTAGTACGTTCATAAAATTATTTCTTTGAGAATCTTTTTAAATTTAAAAATATCTATTTGAAGGAATGGTGTGTATTTTTTAATTTTGAGAGAAACACACTCCCACACAGGATCTTTAAGTTTCTTATCAAAATCTTTACCGAACAGGAATATCTTATCGTAAATAACCATTGTCTCTAATGAAATTTTTCCACCCAAGAATCTTTTGAGAAGAATTGGATGTCCTTTTGAACATTTAAAAACTTCTTCAAGTTTATTTTCTTCAAAAAGATATTCAGATTCTTCTTTAAACAGATATGATAATGATTGAATTTTTTTCTGCCAGTTTTTATATCTCCCTTCACCTTCCTCAACTATTTCACCAATCCATAAAGTTTCTGGATCATTACAAGATACAAAGTTTGCAACAAAAAAATCTATAACTTCTTGATCTGTTTTTTGTCTTGAGAACTTTTCAAACCACATCCTATCTTTCCGTTTGTAGAAAGATTGTACTGTTGCTCTTGATTTACCACAATACTTATGATAGTCAAAACTATCTTTTGTAAAGTGATTTTTGAGTGCAAGATATTGACAATAGGCATCATATGGCATCATTCAAAAAAGGTAATATAAGGAATTTTTTGCCGGGATTTTTTACCCTCTAAAATGGATTAAAAAACCAATTTTGCACGAGAGGTCTTCTTAAGAAAGTTGAGTTCCGTTGCCTCACACTTAATTTTTTCTTTTAATGGTTTTGAAATAAGTTTAGGAACTGATTCTAAATCAATGCTATTCTTCTCACAAAAATGAACTATAGCATCAATGTAATTCATCTCAACATTAATTTGTACAAGATTTTCAATTTCTTGTGCGAATTTAGATGGGCAGAAGAACTTATCTTCTAGTGCTTTTTCTAATTCATTCTCCATCTGACCTAGTATTGTGATGTACAAATTCTTTAATGTAGCGAACTAATAACTTAATATAATCCCCTTTGTTTCTTTTGTCAAATATTTTTACTTCTCCAGTTGGTGTTACCATAATTGTGATTAATTTCTTAACTATTTTTCCAGTTAATTCATAATAAGCAGCAGCATAAAATGTTTCTTGAACAAAGTAGTTTTCCAACCACTCTTCTGGTTTAATCTTTTCGGAAGTCTTAAAGTCGATGACTGCAAGTTCTCCTTCATATTCTGCAATACAGTCCGTTCTTCCAGCAAGTCCAAAATACTCAGAGTAAAGTGTGCGTTCAATTGCATGAATATTATTTATCTTATCAAGACAAGGTTTTGCATGATAGAACATAAACTTTGATATGGGTTGATAGTTTTCCCATACAAGTTCTTTATTCTCCAAATAGTCTTGACAGACTTGGTGAAAATCAGTTCCTCTTGCTGTTGCTCTTTTTGTAATACGATTTGCTTCTTCAATCCCAACTTTCTTTCTCCACTTAACAAAAATCTCACGATTATAGAAAGAAGTTACAGAAGTAATTGAGGGAACCCACTTACCACTGGGAAGATTGTACAGACGAATACTCTCTGTAGTCTTACAATTTAACTCAAGGTCACCCAAGTAATTATGATGAATAAATGTCAAAGAGTAACCCCCAACTCATATTTTGCTGTTAGATATTCTTTAACCAAATAAGATCTTACAATATCTTCAATACCAAATTCAATAATATCAAACGATGGCATTACTCTTAAAATTTTCATAAAATCAATAATACCATTACGTTCATTAGTTTTTACCAAATCACTTTGCGTTGCATCACCACAGAACATAATTTTAGAATCTTCACCAACACGAGTGATGATAGAATCCAATTCGTGCCCATTTAGATTGGCAAATTCATCAACAATAATAATTGCCTTGTCCAGTGTAGTTCCACGAATAAAGGAGGTGCTCCAAAAACTAATTGTTCCTTGTGTTTTAAGATTACCATAAAGCATTTCAAAGTCTGCTTCTGATGGCAACTCAAACATATACTTTACCATATTCTTATAAGGAATTTGATAAAGAGAGGATTTGTCTTCGTGATCACCAGGAAGAAAACCAATTTCTCTAGTAGCAACAAGTGAACGAACAATATAAATTTTTTCATATGGAGTTCTTTCATCTAAAACATCTCTAAGAGCATTATAGAGAGTAATAAAGGTTTTACCTGTTCCAGCACAACCATATGCAACAAGATTTTGATTTTCCTTATAAGCATCAAAAAGTATTTCTTGATTCTTTGTAAGAGGTTCAATCACTCTCATTATGTCTTGATTAATTGGCTTCTTGCGCTTCGTTTGCTTATTACTCATACTAAAAGGTACTGGAGTTTTTGGCGTATTTCTTCTTGAGACCATGTTTAAGTTTTTTGTAAATGATTTGCAATTTTTAAAATATGTTTTGTGAATAAAGGTTTCATACTTTTTTTACTTTTGATCCAGGAGCACGCGAAGTTCTATCTAAAATTTCATTCCATCCAGGATGAGATTTTTTAAGTTTATCATAAACCTCACCCAGTTCTCCAGATGCAGGGCAAGTTGTTGGATCAGACCAATCACGATCCCAATCAGAGTTATCCTCTTTCCATTTCTCCCAATCATGAACACTTAGAACAATTTCCTTCTGTTCACCTGTAACTTTATTAATAATGGGGTACGTCGCCAAAATTTTCACTCCTAAATTATATGTTTGTAAGCGTTTGACTTTCCTTTGCGTATCTGACAAATTAAAGATGGTGCTATACAGAATATTTATTCAAGAGTGATAGAGGGAGCATCGTCGCATTCTATACAATCAATACACTCTTCAATATCTGGATTTCTTTCAAGATATTCATCAAGACTTTCTTTAGTAAGAAAGACTTTAAAAACATTTCCTGTCAAGTTATCCTTAAGGCACCAATTTTTCATATGGATTTTTTAAATAAATTTACTCTAACACATATTTCCAAATATGTCCAGAATGACTTTTTCTTTTATTTTGACAGACTAAGGACTCAAACGAGCACGATGCAATCTCTTTTCTTCATAATAATGGAAGATTTCTGGAATCCAAGTTTTTAAAACTGGAACCATACCTTCACAAAGTGCCTGGATTTCAACTTGAGCGTCTAGTTTAGCACGAAGATCAAGAAAGTGAAGTGCGGCACGAAGTGAGAAAGATACTACAAAGTTTTGACGAATATTTTGTGGAAGATAATCACGAAGATGTTCTTCTGCCATTCCACGCTCTTCATAACCCTCTGTATATCGTTCAGATGCCGCTAGACAGAACTTTAACTGACGTTCGTAGTCGTTCTGTGTCCATTCGTATTTGTGCCCTTTACGGTCAAGATAGAGACCAGCAGGACGCACATAAAAAACTTCTTCTGGTTTTAGTTCTCCTTTAGCAACTTTAAGAACACGACGACCAGTATAACGTTGCGATTGGACATCGAATGATACACCAACACGATGAGTTCGTGCCTGGACCATTACATTATGGACAAATCCAACACAGTCCATAGCAATCGCAGGGTGTTCCAACGGACCCCAGTGGCCACGTTCATTTGCAAGTAATTGCTCAATAACCCATTTACCGCATTCCGCTTCGTTCGGTGGAAATTTAGTATGAATGGGTTCCTCGGAATAATCATTTTTTCCTGCTTGCCAAACCAGAGTTTGTGGAAGTTGTGTCTGCCGAAGCATTACAACTTTCATTTCTTTATCTAGTTCTAAAAGATCTTTTGCTTTAATAGGTTTCATAGTTTCTTAATCTGCATATCCATCATCATCGTCATAAAAAACTTCGTCGTAATCATTTATATGTGAAGCAATTTCTTCATATTTGTATGAAGACACATCAGAGTAAATCTCTGCCTTAAGGCAATCAACTAAAGACTCAAGATTTCTAACAACAAGTTTAAGTTTTTCTTTATCCATCTTTATCAACCTCAACAAAGGTAATTATACATAAAAAAAGAGAGGGAGTCAAGTCCCTCTCCAAATTATTTTGATGCTACCAGAGTAGCAAGAGATGCTTTACGGCGCATCTCTTCTTTTTGCTTTTGCTCCTTAATCAATTGCAGGACGATAAGTTTTAATTTTTCTTTATCCATAAGTTCATATCCTTTCAGGCAATTTTACCATAAAAAAAGGGGGAGATCAACTCCCCCAGTATATATTACAAACGACTCAATAACTCTCTACATACCCTTTTACAACTTTGTTGGTCTTCATC
>Ga0194115_10000795_pt1 | contig 43768 bp, 52 predicted proteins | sample TA2MahsurfametaG_3_FD_148656 | JGI IMG/M metagenome (GOLD analysis project Ga0194115, IMG submission 148656) | Freshwater microbial communities from Lake Tanganyika, Tanzania - TA2015002 Mahale S4 surface | ecosystem: Environmental > Aquatic > Freshwater > Lake | place: Tanzania: Lake... | reverse complement strand
CAAAAAACACAAAAGACAATGGATACGTTTTATTTGTAGGAACCTTAGATTATTTAAGAGAAAACGCAATTAAAGATCTTGTTGAATACACAAAAGAAATAGGTAAAGAATTTTGGATTGTTGGTGAAAATAAATCAAATTATTTAAATGATTTATTAAAAAATTCACACGTAAAACATTTTGATGCAACAAGTAAAGTTGAGATGTTTGTTAAAAATTGTTCTGAAACTGCGGGGATACTTTTAGGTAGAACAACAATTGAAGGTTGGCTTTGTGGAAAACCAGGATGGATTTACAATGTGGATGAAAATGGTTATATTTTAAACAAAGAAAAACACGAAGTACCTAACGATGTTACAAAGTTCAATGGACTTGAAGTTGCAAAAAAAATAAAAGAAGAATATATAAAAATTTTAAATGATTAAAATTGTTAGTTGTTTTTGGAATGTTGGGGAATACATTACAAAATGTATTGATTCTGTAATGAATCAAGAATTTAAAAATTTTGAAATGTATTTAGTTGACGATATGTCAAATGACAACACTATAGATATTATAAAAAATAAAATTAAAGATGATAATAGGTTCAAACTTATAATAAATACGGAAAAAAAATATAAGTTAAAAAATATTGATGACTTATTAATGGATGAAAGTCTTTTTGATGATGAAGATATTATGATCGAGTTAGACGGCGACGATTGGTTAGAAAACACGAAAGTATTATCATTAATTAATAACAAATATGAAAATAATAAAAACCTTTGGATAACAAACGGTAGTTTTGTTTATTCAGACGGTAGATTTGGGTTTTCATCTAAAGTTAATCCTGAAACTGTTAGAACTGATACTTTCTTATTTTCTCACCTTAGAACATGGAAAGTTCATCTATGGAGAAATATTGAACAAAAATCATTTTTAGATGAAAATGGTGAATATTTTAAATCTGCGGGAGACGCGGCATATTCTTTTCCTATGGTAGAGATGGCCGGTGAAAATCATTATGAATATATACCTAATATTTTATACGTTTATAATGAACAAAACCCGTATAACGACCACAAACCCGGTTCTTCTTCAGGATCTGCACACGAACAATACAGATGTTCTAATATTATTAGAAATTCACCAAAATATAAAAAATTATAGTAATGTTTTTGACTAGTTATTTGATGGGAGGTCTCGGTAATCAAATGTTTCAAATTGCAAAGGCCACGGCAGAAGGATTAAAAAGTAATACATCAGTTATTTTTAATAATGTTGCTTTTATTCCAATGGAAGGTAATCAACCAACAAAATATCAAAATAACATATTTAGAAATATAAATTTTGATTATATTAAAATACCAACAAAAAGAATTAATGAGATTACTTGGGCTCACTATGAAACTGAATATACTTACACAGAACCAACTGAATTTTATGGTTATTTTCAAAGTAGTGAAAACTTTTTAAATTTTAAAAAAGAAATACAAGAAATGTTTTTACCAACCGAAGAATTTAAAAACAAAATAAAAAATTTATACCCTGAAATATTCAATAAAAATTCAGTTTCAATTCATGTAAGAAGAGGCGACTATTTAGGGATATCTGAAATTTTACCGGTTTTAGACAAAAGTTATTTTGATGAATGTATAAGTCAACTTGAACATTCAAACGTTTTTATTTTTTCAAATGATAAAGAATGGGTAAAGGAAAACTTAACCTATAAAAACTCAATAGTTGTTGATGGGTTAGAAGATTATGAAGAACTTTGGGCGATGAGTTTATGTAATCATAATATTATGTGTAACTCTTCATTTTCTTGGTGGGGTTCTTATCTTAATACAAATAAAGATAAAAAAGTATTTGTTCCGTCAGTTTGGTTTGGACCTAAAGGCGAAAAAGACTACCATTCAATATATGAGAATGATTGGAAAAAAATAAAAGTCAAATATGAAAACAATAAATTAATAATTTAAAATTATGTTGTTAAATTTAGAAAATTTAAAGTTAAAGTATGGCCTTAAAATAAAAGGTGTTTTACACATCGGGGCACATGTTGGTCAAGAATTTGGTACCTATCAAAAATTAGGAATATCAAATGTTATGTTTTTTGAACCTGTACAAAAAACATTTAACAGGCTTAAACAAAATGTTGGCGAGTCGGCAATTATTATTAATACCGCTCTCGGAAACATTGAAGGTGAAGTTGAGATGTATACTGAAACAATAAATGAAGGACAATCAAGTTCGGTCTTGGAACCAGAATACCATTTAATTCAACACCCCAACATTCAATTTAATGGAAGAGAAAAAGTTAAAATTACAAAGTTAGATAATTTCATAAAAGATAAAGAAAACTATAATTTTATCAATGTTGATGTACAAGGTTATGAACTAGAGGTTTTTAAAGGGGGATCTGAATATCTTAAAAATATTGACTACATAATGACTGAAGTTAATAGGGCTGAACTATATAAAGGTTGTGCCAGAATAGAAGATTTAGATATGTTTTTAGGTCAATACGGATTTGAAAGAGTTGAAACGACTTGGGATGGTGGAACTTGGGGAGATGCGTTGTATGTTAAAAAGTGAATTATATATTTTAGATAATATTTTTTCTCACGCTCATTCATCTAGTTGGTATAATAAACCTACAGAATTTAAATGGGTAAGGGATAAAATAGGTGACCATATTGTTATGACTGACACAACATTAAAATTTGTTGATAATATAAATGGCGTTAAAAAATTCGCATGGTTATTAGAATCACCAGCAATAACACCACATGCATATGAATACATAAAAGACAATTTTGAAAAGTTCGATAAAATTTTTACTTTTGATAAAGAATTATTAAACTTGTCTGAAAAATTTGTGTTGGTACCAATTGGTGGTTGTTGGATTGAAGAAGAAAATAGGATAATACACGAAAAGACAAAAGACACTTCAATTATTTTATCAGCCAAAAAATCAACATATGGCCATAGATTAAGACATGAAATAGCATTTAGCGATGTTATTGATAATTTAGATGTGTACGGATTCAATAACCAAATTGAAAATAAATCAGAAGGTTTAAAAGATTACAGATATAGCGTCATAATTGAAAATGTTAAAAAAGATTATTATTTTACTGAAAAATTAATAGATTGTTTAATAACTGGTACGATACCAATATACTGGGGTTGTCCTTCTATATGTGAATTTTTTGATTTGGATGGATTTATTATTTTTGACGATATAAACGATTTAAAAAAAATGAAAAATACATTGACTTTAAATAATTATTTCAGTAAATTAGAAGTAATAAAAACTAATTATGAATTAGCTAAAAAATATTTAATAGCCGATGATTTAATCTATAAAAAAATAAATAATAATGATTAACATATGTACTTTATCTGACAAAAACTTTTTAATAAATGGTTTATTATTAATTGACTCACTAACTAAATTCTCAGCAACCGATATAAACATATATTATTTTTGTATGGATGATGATAGTTTAAATAAATTAAATGAAATTAACAATAAAAATGTAATTCCAATAAGCATAAAAGAATTTGAAAACGATGAAGATTTTGAAACTTTAAAAAAGAATACAGATTATAAACCAAATTCACATGAATGTACATATTGTTTTGCACTTGGCTCGTTTTTCACTGAATATGTTATTAAAAAATATAATTTAGCGGATGTTTTATATGTTGATTCAGACATTATTTTTTATGATGACCCTAATTCTATTATTAAAACAATTGGCGATAAAAGTATAGGTATAATGTTACATAGACATGTACCAATAGGACATCATGTCGGTGGTTATAACGTAGGTGTTGTTTATTTTAAAAATAACGAAATAGGTTATAAATGCTTAAAATGGTGGAGAGATTGTGTGATGGACCCAACAAACGAATGGTTTGCTGAATATGGCAGAGTTGGCGACCAAGTTTATTTGGAAGGGTTTGGACCTATATTCGGTGAAGATAATGTTTGCGTTATTGACAGTGAAATAGGTCATGGTGCACCATGGAATTTTACATTATATGGTTATGATGGTGATTACATAGATTGGGGTGGTAAAAGACAAAAAATGTTATTTATACATTTTTCTCACTTTACACCAAACTATGAAAACAACACATTTAAAGTAGACAGAGAAGGTGAATGGAATAACTCACATTTAAGACATCCTAGGATATATGAATATTATAATGATTATTTTAATAAATTAATTGAAACCAAAAATAAATACAAAATTTAACATGAGTGAATTTTATAACGAACAAATCAATAAACATGGTTATTGGTGGAGTGGTGATTACCCTACATGGGATGACGCTGAAAAAGAATGTACTGGTTATTCAGACGAATGCATTTTAGAACAAGTTAAGAATATATTATTAACAACCAAAGATAGAGAAGATATTTACGAAAGGGATGGCTGCATCATAGTTGGTGAACCAGAATATGCTTTTGAATTGTTGGAATGGATTAAAAAAACTGCGATAAACAATGAAATTAATTTAATCGATTTTGGTGGGTCATTAGGTACAACCTTTTTTCAATTAAAAAAATATTTAAAAGATTATAAAGTTAGATGGAACATTATCGAACAAGGAAATTTTGTTACTACTGGTAAAGAAATTTTTGAGGATGATAATATTAAATTTTATTATACTATTGATGAGTGTTTAGCCGAAACTAAACCAAATTGTTTTATTAGTTCGGGTGTTTTTCCGTACATTAAAAACACAGAAGAAATATTAACATCTGTTTTTGATTATAAGTTTGATTGGATTCTATTAGATAGAATGTCAATGATTGACGGTGACAAAGATAGATTGTCAATACAAATAGTACCACCAGACATTTATAAAGCAATATACCCATGCTGGTTTTTTGGTGAATATAAATTTATAAATTATGTTGTCGATAATGGATATGAGCATTTAAAAAGTTTTGACGCTTTAGGTGGTAGAGGTTTTGCTCCAAGAATTAATACGTCAGCATACAAAGGATATATTTTTAAAAAATTATGAGACATTTATGCACACTTTCAGATAACAACTATCTATTAAAAGGTTTAGTTTTATATGAATCACTAATTAAGAATGCTGGTGATTTTACTTTACATTATCTTTGTTTAGATGATTTAGCTTATCAAAAATTAAAAAATTTAAATTTAGAAAATTTAGTAATTTATAATTTAAACAATTATTTAACAACCGATAATGAATTGTTAAACACTAAAAATGAGTTAAAATATGATGAATTTTGTTGGAGTTTAGCATCATACTTTACAATGAAATTATTAAACAATTTAGATTCTGTTTTATACTGTGATTCTGATTTATATTTTTACAATGATTTAGATACAATATATGATGAAATAGGTGATAAATCAATTGGTTTAATAAGACATAGACATACTTTTTATGGTAGCAGAGTTGGTGATTTCAATGTTGGGATTGTTTATTTTAAAAATGATAATATAGGTAATGAATCAATTAATTATTGGTGGTCACTTAATAAAACTAAAAATCATGAATATCACAGAAGTCATGGTAGATGTGGCGACCAAAAATATTTAGAATTATTTTTACCTAAGTATGAAAAAGAATTATGTGTAATTGACAAAAAATTAGGTCACGGTGCACCATTTAATTTTCATTTATATGATTATTCTAATTTTACTGATGAAAATAAAGAAATTATCTATAACGGTAAACCACAAAAATTAATATTTGTTCATTTTATGAAATTCAAACCAAATTTTGATAAAAACAATTATGAGGCAACTAATGAACCTAATAATCAAGAATTTATGAAATACCAACAAATTAAATCATTATATGATGATTACTTTAACGAAACAATAGAAACTTATAAAAAATATTATATATGAAAACTTGCTATGTATTTGCTTGCGGCCCATCTATTAAGGACCAAGATTTAAAAAAAATAAAAGATAGTCCTTGTGTTACAATTAGTAATTTTTTTGTTCATCCAGAATTTCAGAATATGAATATTAAATATCATATTTTTGGAAATTTACATCATCCTATTAGTTATGATATGGGAGTAGCTTGGTTTAAAGAATGCGAAGAAAAATTAAATAGTTCAACAAAAATAATGGTTCATATAGACCAAAAACCTTTGGTTGAAGATAACGGACTGTTTAAAAATAATGAAGTTATTTTTTGGTCTGAAAATGGTCATTTCCCAGAAACATTACCAAATAACGTTGATTCGTATATAAGTGTTTCACAAATAGGGTTACAAATTGGTTATCTTGTCGCTAAAGAAGAAAATATAAATGAAGTTATTATTATGGGTATTGACCATAGTTGGGTTAACCATGTTAATCAATCAAAACATTTTTATGAAGAATCAGAAAGTGTTTTAGTTAGAATGGGTTATAACGAATGGTTTAATGTTTATAACAAAGAACAAGGTGAACAGATGGAAAGACAAAACCTAGCAAATTTAGATAACACATATGCTTCTTATAGAAATTTATTTAAAAATGGTGGTATCGACTTATACAATGGGACACCTAACAGTTTAATAACAAGTTTAGAATTTATTATAATATAATATGATTAACTTATTTAATTTAAATAATCATATTATAGATACTAGTAAGTATTCAAATTTATTACATGATAAAATTGTAAACGAATTTGAAGAAACTATTGCTAATTATGTTGGTGCTAAATACGCTGCAACGTTTAATAGTGCAACTAGTGCTATTTTCTTATTATTAACGGAGTATAAAGGACTTTCAATTAAAGTACCTAGTATGATACCACCAGTTGTTTTAAATGCTATTATAACCTCTGGAAATGATTATGAATTTTATGACGATGTTAATTGGGTTGGTGATTCTTATTTGTTACATGATTTTGGTGATTATAAAGTTATCGACTCAGCTCAAAAACTAGAAAAAGACCAATTTAAAAAAGAATGTAATTCAAATGATTTAATGATTTTTAGTTTTTACCCAACCAAACCAGTTGGTAGTTGTGATGGCGGAATGATTGTATCAGATGATTTTGAAAAAATTAAAAAATTAAAAGAATTAGCTTTAAATGGTATGTCATATTCACCAAATAACTGGGAAAGAAAAATTAATTTTGTCGGTTATAAAATGTATATGAATTCAATGCAATGTGATATAGCACTTAAAAATTTTAATTTATATTCTGATAAGTTAGAAAAATTAAAAACAATTAGAGAATTATACAATAAAGAACTTGGGTATGATAATACCAGCAACCACTTATATAGGATAGAAGTTAATAAACGAGATAAATTTATTAACTTTATGAAAAATAGTGATATTTCTTGCGGTATTCATTATGAATCAATGCATTTACATCCAGTTTATTTAAAACATGACGCAAATTGCCCTAACTCAGAAGAAAAATCAAAATTAACGGTTTCAATTCCATTCCATGAACTATTAACTAATTCTGAAATTTATTATATTTTTGATAAAGTAAACGAATACAAAAATGGAAAATAAAAAAATAAAATTAAAAAATTTTTTAGATGAGAGAGGTTTATTATTACCATTCGAATTTAATGAATTAGAATTTGAACCGAAAAGATTTTTCATAGTTAAAGATGTTCCAACCGGATTAATTAGAGGCTGCCATTCTCATTTTACTACAAAACAATTTTTAATTTGTAGTAAAGGAATTGTGGATGTTTTTTTAGATGATGGAACTAAAAAAGAAAAAATAACGTTAACACAAGGTGAGGCCATACTAATCCCAGAATTAATATGGGACAGTCAAGAATTTATGGATATTAATTCAGAAATCATTGTAGTTTGCTCAACAGAATATGACATAAATGATTATATTTTTGATTATAACGAATTTTTAAAAATTAAAAATAATAATAAATAACAAAAGTTAAAAAACAATTATGGATAAAATATCTTATTTTGACTTATATTAAAAATTATATAAAAATGGTTATATTGAAGAAAAAATGATTAGTTTTTTAAGTTTTGAATATAATGTAATTTATAAACCATTAAATTAATGAAAATAGTTTCAGTAATTTTGGCTAGAGGTGGATCGAAAGGTATTCCTAGGAAAAACATTTATCCGTTGAAAGGAAAACCAATGATTAATTACACTATAGACGCATCAATAAACTCAAAAGTTAATGAAACATGGGTTTGCACTGATGATGAAGAAATAGCTAATGTTAGTAAAATGAATGGTGCTAATATTCTTATTAGGCCAAAAGAAATATCAACTGACTTTAGTAAAAGTGAAGAAGCGTTATTATATTTTTCAGACAATGTTGACTTTGATGTTTTAGTTTTTATACAAGCTACTTCTCCATTATTAACTCATGATTATATAAACGAAGGTATTGAATTAATTTTAAATAATAATTTTGATTCAGTATTTAGCGGCTATAAAGAACATTGGTTACCAAGATGGGAAAACATTGATAATAAAATAACTCCACATAACTGGGATGTTAATAACAGACCAATGAGACAAGAAATTAAAGAATTATTTGTTGAAAATGGTGCTTTTTATATAACAAAAAAAGAATCATTAATCAAAAATAAATTAAGATATAACAATAACGTTGGTATAATTGAAATGCCTTATTCAAAAAGCTTTCAAGTTGATACTATAGACGATTTAAAATTAATAGAAAAATTATTATGAAAACAAAAATTATTGGTGAAATAGGTATAAACCACAATGGTTCATTAGAAATGACAAAAAAATTAATTGACGTTGCTGTTATAGCAAAATGTGATTACGTCAAATTTCAAAAAAGAAATCCAGATGTTTGTGTTCCAAAGGATGAAAAAAATAAAATTAAATCAACACCATGGGGTGAAATGACTTATTTAGAATATAAACATAAAATAGAATTTGGTAAAGAAGAATATGATGAAATTGATAGGTATTGTAGAGAAAAGAAAATAGGTTGGTTTGCATCTGTGTGGGATTTAGGTTCAGTTGATTTTATGAGTCAATATACTACTAAATTTAATGATGAAGAAAAAATAATGATGAAAATACCATCTGCATTAATAACTAATGACGAATTGATTAAATACGCAAAAGAAAAATCTGATTATTTAATGATTTCAACTGGCATGAGTACTGAAGAAGAAATTGTTAAATGTATAAATATTTGTGAACCAGATTTGATTTTTCATACAAATTCAACTTACCCATCACCAATAGACGAATTAAATTTAGGTTATATTAAATGGTTAACTGAAAAATACCCTAACAAAGAAATAGGTTATAGTGGACATGAATTTGGGTTAACAACAACTTTTGCAGCAACAACATTAGGTGCGACATGGATTGAAAGACATATCACATTAGATAGATCAATATGGGGTAGTGACCAAATGGCTTCAGTTGAACCTAGTGGGTTAATAAAACTAATAAAAGGTATTAGAGATATTGAGATAGCTAGTGGTAATGGTTATGGCCCAAGAGAAGTTATTAAAAGCGAATTATCAAAAAGAAAAACTTTAAGAGGTGAGTAAAATTTATTGTTTTGATTTAGATGGTACATTATGTAAACTTAATGGATTAAATTATGAAAATTCAGAACCCTACCAAAGTAGGATTGAGCTAGTTAATGAACTATTTGATAATGGTCATACAATAATCATTGAAACAGCTAGAGGTTCTGAGTCGAAAATAGATTGGTATAAAAAAACTGAAAAGCAACTTAGTAATTGGGGTGTGAAATATCATAAATTAAGGGTGGGTGTTAAAATATCTGCCGATTACTATATAGATGATAAAGGTATAACAGACACCGATTTTTTTTCAAAATATTAACTTGACCTTTATTGTTTTTACGTGTATTTTTAAAAAATATATGAAAAAAGCGTTAATAACCGGTATAAATGGTCAGGATGGGTCATACTTGGCCGAATTACTAATTAGTAAAAACTATGAGGTTTGGGGTATAGTTAAGAGAAATTCAGTTTCAGAAACCCAATCAAGTAGAATTGAACACTTAAGAGAGCAAAATTTAGTAAATTTAGAGTATGCTGATTTAACAGATATGGCATCATTAGTCAGAGTAATTTCACTAATACAGCCATATGAAGTTTATAATTTAGCAGCTCAATCACACGTAAGAATTAGTTTTGACCAACCAATTTACACCGCAAATGCAACAGGTTTAGGGACTTTAAATTTATTAGAGGCGGTAAGAATGGTTTCACCACATTCAAAGATATATCAAGCATCTTCCTCAGAAATGTTTGGTAATACTATTGATGACGACGGATATCAAAGAGAAACGACATCAATGAATCCAGTATCACCTTATGGTTGTGCTAAAGTATTTTCATATAATATTTGTAGAAACTATAGAAATTCTTATGGTATGAAAATATGGAATGGGATTTTGTTTAATCACGAATCACCAAGACGGGGAACTAATTTTGTAACAAATAAAGTCGTAAAGGCTGCGGTTAGAATTAGTTTAGGACTACAAGATAAATTACATTTAGGTAATTTGTCGGCATCAAGAGATTGGGGCCACGCTAAGGATTATGTCGAAGCGATGTGGTTAATGTTACAATCTGAAAATCCTGAAGATTATGTTTGTTCCACAGGTGTATCTCATTCAGTTAAAGAACTATGTGATTACACTTTTAAAAAGTTAAATTTAAATTATGAAGACTATGTGGTTATTGATGAAAAACATTTCAGACCCGAAGAATTACATGATTTAAAAGGAGATTCCTCAAAGTTAAAAAACAAATTGGGATGGGAACCTAAATACACATTTGAAACTATGTTAGATGAAATGATTGAATATTGGTTAGATTACTATGCAAAATAAGATATTAGTTACCGGTGGTTATGGTTTGGTTGGATCAGAATTTATTGGAGATAAATACTTTAAACCAACATCTAAAGAGGTTGACATTAGAATAACCTCAGAAGTCAACACGTTAGTTGGGTTAAATAATTTTGATAGTATCATACATTGTGCAGGTAAAGTTGGTGGTGTTGGCGGAAATATGAACCATAAGGGTAAGTTTTTCTATGATAATATTATGATTAATACAAATGTTATTGAATCATCAAGACAACATAATATAAAAAATCTTGTGGCTTTTTTATCTACTTGTATTTTTCCAAATAATGTAGAATATCCCCTTACTGAATCAAAAATACATTTAGGTCCCCCACATTTTTCAAATGATGCATACGCTTATGCAAAAAGAATGGCAGATGTACAAATTAGAGCATACAAAGAACAATATGGATTAAATTACAAATCAGTAATTCCAACAAACATTTACGGACCAAACGACAATTACGATATTGTAAATGGACACGTAATTCCTTCATTAATTCATAAATGTTACTTAGCAAGAGAAAATAAAACAGATTTTATTATTTGGGGTTCAGGTAAACCATTAAGGGAGTTTATATTTAGCCGTGATGTTGCAAAACTAACAGAATGGGTTTTAGACAACTACGAAGAAAGTGAACCTATAATACTTTCAACATCTGATGAAATATCAATAAAAGATGTTGTTGATGTTATAATAGAAATTATGAATTACAAGGGTAATATTATTTGGGATAAAGAAAAACCAGAGGGGCAATTTAGAAAACCAAGTGACAATTCAAAAATAAAAAAATATTTACCTGATTTTAAATTCACACCGCTTTATGAAGGTTTAAAAGAAACTATTGAATATTTTGAAAACAACTATAATATTATAAGAAAATAATATGACAAGAAAAAAACCACAACAACAATCTGAAGAACAAGAATCCAAACCCTTTTCAAGAAAAGATTTTATAAATTCAGTTATCAAAAAAAAAGTAAAAAATAAATTTCTTACAGAGAATCAAGAACATTATTATAACCTTTTAAAAAATAATCAAATAACTATTTGTTCAGGACCTGCTGGTGTTGGTAAATCATATATAGCAATGAAAGCTGCCGTAGATTTATTAATGGACCCAACCAATCATTATGAAAAACTTGTTATTGTTAGACCAGCAGTTGAGGCAGAAGAAAAACTTGGTTCATTACCCGGTAATTTAGAAGAAAAATTAGATCCATACATTTTCCCATCTTATTATCTATTAAACAAAATTATAGGTAAAGATGCAAGAGAAAAATTAAAGGACGCTGAAATTATTGAGGTATTTGCTTTAGCATATATGAGAGGAATGAATATAGATAATACAATTTTAATATTTGAGGAAGCGCAAAACTCAAGCCCAAATCAGATGAAATTACTATTGACAAGAATAGGTTTCAATAGTAAATTCTTTATATCAGGAGACATTGAACAAACTGACCGTTATAAAGACAAAAAACAATCAGGTCTTTATGACGCAATTAGAAAGTTTAATGATGTAAATGATGTAGGGGTATTTGAGTTTAGGGATGAGGATGTGGTAAGGAATCCACTAATTAGTAGAATATTAAAAAAATATGAAGAGAATAGGGATTGAAATTAATGGAGTGTTAAGGGACACTATTGGTAAGTTTACTCAATTATATGAAAAACATATGATTGAAGAAAAAAATGACGATAGTAAAACTTTTGAGTTAGACATATCGGGAAATACCGAAGAGATATCAACACCTGAAGAGTTTGAATATAAAATTTTAAGTGATGTTACAACATTAAATTTAATAGATCACTTCAAATTTATTGATGAAAATGAATTATACGAATTTATGTATGAAGATTTTGCTATGCAAATTTTTGGTCATGCGGGTTCTACTGAAACTTTTACTTTTAATGATCTTAATGAAATTTATTTAAAATATAGAGATAATAATGAATTATTGATTGTTTCTGACGAGATGGGTAAATCAAAACCAGCATCTTTATTTTTCTTATCTAAGTTCGGATGCCTATTGGAAAAGGTTAAATTTTACTCAAATTCAACAATAAATTCAATGTGGGATGAAATTGATATTTTACTTACGGCAAATCCTATCTTATTATTAGAAAAACCGAAAGGTAAAATTGTTATCAAATATAATACGAATTACAATAAAAGTGTCGATTGTGAATATGAAATAAATACATTGAAAGAATTTGACGAAGTGTTAAAAAAATTATAAATATGTTAGAATTTTTAGGAGAAAATTATTACATTGATATTGATGAATTAGAAAAGCAAGTTAGTTATGAAAAATCAGTATTACCCGTTGTCTCAGGAGAAACAGAAACACCTGAACAACAAATAAGCGTTACAAGATTTGAAACTTTTAAAAGTTTGATCGAGGTAATATTAACAGAAAGAGAAGACTTGGATGAAAGTTTGGGGTTACATGGATCAAAAAACTTAACCATACCTTTCAAGATATCATTCAATACTCTATTAATAAATAAAATACTTAAAAAGTTTTAAAAAATGGAATTAGAAAAATTAGAAAAAATTGAGAAATCAATTGAAAACTTAAAAAACAAAAATGCAAGATTATATTTTTTAGTTCAAGACACTAAAGGTAATCCCAAGGCGTCTATTAAATATATCTATGACATAGCATTAACTTTGAAAAATAATGGATATAATTCTATTATTATTCATGAAGCCAACGACTACAAAGGTGTTTCAGAATGGTTAGATCCTAAGTACATGGAGTTACCTCACCAACCAATTGAAGGTCAGAATTTGGCTATTTCACCCGAAGATTTCATTGTTATTCCTGAAATTTATGGACATGTTATGGACCAATTAAAAAGTTTTCCTTGTGGAAAAATTGTTTTATGTCAAGCGTATGACCACATGTTAGAAACATTACCTCCTGGCGTTTCTTGGTCTCAATATGGATTTATTAAATGTATTACAACAAACGAAACACAAAAAAAACATTTGTCAGAAATAATGAGAGGAGTTAGTTATGACATTATTGAGCCATACATCAGCGAATTCTTTACAAAAAAAGAAAAACCTTCCAAACCAATTATCGCAATACACACGAGAGAACAAAGGGATACTGCAAAAATAATCAAAACTTTTTATTTAAAATACCCACAATATAGATGGATTACTTTTAGGGACATGAGAGGTATTAAACAGGAGGATTTTGCTAAATTTTTAAAAGAATCTTATTTATCGATTTGGGTAGATTATGAGTCAGGTTTTGGTACATACCCATTAGAGTCTATGTCATCTAATACACCTGTAATTGGTAAAATACCAGCACTAAAACCAGAATGGATGAGTGATATGAATGGTGTGTGGACACAAGAATTTAATGACATTGTTGATGTTGCTGCAAATTTCACACAAAACTGGTTAGAAGATAATATTAATGATGAACTATATATTGAAATGCAAAAAACATCATCCAATTATAATAAAAAAGAAGTTTTTGAAGATCAGGTTATAAATACATTTAACGATTACTTTGAAACTAGACATGATTTGTTCACAGAACAATTAGATAAACTTAAAATATCAGAAGAAAAATAACATGGAAGAAAAACAAAAATTAGACGTATCGGTAATTTTACCTATTGAGTCTTCAAAACACAGATCATTTGAAGAACTGTTAGAAAGATCAATCAAATCGTTACAAAACCAAACGGTAGACATTAATGAGTTGGTAATTGTACACACACAAGAAGAAAGTCTTGTTAATATTTTAAAAAACTATGATTTTGGTAACCTAAGTGTTAGTTTAGTTGAAAATAGTGGATCAAAAGATTTCGCAACCCAAGTTAATATGGGAGTTAAAAACGCAAAGAGTAAATGGGTATCTATTTTAGAGTTTGATGATGAGTACTCATCAATATGGTTCAAAAATGTAAAAAGATTTACAGAGTCATACCCTGAAGTCGAAGCCTTTTTACCCTTAGTTGTAGACACTGATGAAAAAGGGCTTTTTGCGGGGTTTACTAATGAAGCCACATTTGCAGTAAGTTTAAATACCGAAATGGGTTATTTAACAAATGATGTGTTATTAACATACCAAAATTTTCAATCATCAGGTATGGTTTTAAAAAAATCAATTTTCGAAAATAATGGAGGATTCAAACCATCAATAAAACTTACTTTTGTGTATGAGTTTTTATTGAGATTAACTTACAATTCTATTAAAATTATGACAATTCCTAGAATTGGTTATAAACATACAAACATGAGAGAAGGTTCTATTTTTTGGAATTATAAATTTGGTCAAGAAAAGATTTCTGATAATGAAATAACCTTTTGGTTAGATGTAGCAAAAAAAGAACATTTTTTTACATCTGATAGAAACATAAAATATGAACCACAAGATGTTTAATGCAGTTAAACCATGATGAAAACAGCATCGAAAAGCAAAAGACGGTAAAAAAAACAAATTATTTTGATGTCCGTGAAGAAGAGGCGGTGAAAAAATACATCACCGCCGAATCTCGTGAAGAAAAAGAAGAAATATATAATGAATTTCTTAGAGACCCTTTAGATAAGATGATAGAATCTATAATCAGAAGGTATAAGTTATATAGAAAAGATATGGATTATAAAGACATCCACACAGACACACATTCTTTTCTTATGACTAAAGTGGATAAATTTAGACCGGCAAAAAACAAAAAAGCATATTCATATTTTGGTACCATTTGCAAAAATTATTTAATGGGGCAAATCCAAAAAGACCAAAAAGATATGAACAGAAAAATTTCATATGAGGATATTTCAGCCAGTTTAGAAAATAGACCTGATATGGTATATTATATGGAATTCGAAAAAATAGGCGCAGAAAAAATAATTGAATTGTTTTTGATTGATTTAAAAAATTATGTAGAAGATTCAAGACTAAATGAAAACGAATCAAAATTAGGGGTTGCACTTATTGATTTATTTGACAACTATGGAAATATTTTTATTGGTAATGATAATAATAAGTTCAACAAGAATGTTGTTCTTTTAACTTTGAGAGAAATGACAAATCTTAACACAAAAGAAATAAGAATTTATTTAAAAAAATACAAAACATTATATATTGAAACTGTCAGAAAAATAAATAATCAGTATTAAAATATTTATTAATTATGAATAGAAATAGAAAAAAAGAGATATCGTTAAATAAAGATTCTGTACTTTCTTTAATGCAAGAAATTTATAATGAGTTGGTTGAGCAAAGATCTACCGCATTACGAATTCAAAACAAAATGTTGTCAATGCTTAAAGAGGCCGAAGACATGACATTAATTGGTCCCGTTATAAAGGAACAACAAAAAATAATTAACGACACAATAGAAAAAAAGTTGAGTTTATCAAAACTACAATCCTCAATTTGGGAAAAATCTCAAAACAGTGATAAAGATTCTGATTTTTCTTTATCTGATGTTGATGATAGTTTATTACAGACTTTGATACAAAAAGATTTAAATAAAGATTCGTTTAGCGATGGTTACAAAATTTAATTATGGGATTGGATAATAAAAATGATTTAGATAACATAAAAAGTAAGGTTTCCGCTTACAAAACCGTTGTGCAAAATAATCAATCAGAAAAAAAAAGAAAGAAGGATCAAACAAAAGAAAAAAATACATTGACCAGTAAAGACGTTAAGAAAAAATTAAAAGATTTACAAAAAAATAAAAATAAAAAAAGAAGTTCTGAAGAACCAGGTCTTTATGAATCATTAATTGATTTATATAAAACAACTATAGGTTATGGAGAAAAGTCAGGAGAAAATTCAAGAAAAAAATCCAAAAATAAATCAGGAAGAATAGGAAACCTAAAGACAAGTAAAATTTTAGGTAATATTTTTTTATTGGCGGTAGAAAATACTAAAGCAAAATTCACTGATATTTTTATAGAATGTATTACTGACACTATTGGTTGTTCTGAAGAACAATCGTACCAAGATATGGTAAATATACCCATCTATATAAAATTAAAACATTTAGACTTGTTTAAAATTTTAAAGATTTCTCCTGATGATCAATATGGTAAATATATGTATGAGTTTGAAACCACTCAAAATGGTCAAGTTCCTTATTCAATGAATAGAGAACTTTATAATAGATTAATTTCTCCACAATCATTTCAACAACAGTATGGACAATCATATATTGGATCATCAGGGGCTCAACTTTTTGACATACAATATGTAAACCAATATACAAACCCGACTACTAACTTAACAGAATATGATGATTATTTTAAAATAACATTATTAAATCAATCATTAAATCGAACAAAAATTAGTGATTTTTTAAGAGATTATTTTGGTAGTATTGAAATATTTGATTTAAACGGATTAATACAATCCATTATGTCCCAACTTATGGGAGCAATACAAATAGGGTTAAACACACCAGCAGATGAATTAAGTGATCTTGAAAAATTTATAAAATTTGTTAAAAGATTAATGGGTATTTGTTCTGATCCGTCAAAAAAAATAGATATATCTGGTAGTGGTAAATTAAGTGATTTGGATTTAATCGATGATTCTTTTTTTGAGCTTTCGCCACAAGATTTATTAGAAATTGATTTTAAAACAGAACTAAAAGTTAATGGTTTAGTAACATTTAAAGATTGCGATGAGGTTAATTTACCTGTCAATGTACAGGCAACCACACAAATTTTAGACGACGTAATTAAAGAAAATAAGGCACAAGAAAAAATAAATAAATTCTTTGAAGGTATTGATTCCATCTCTGAAGATCCAAAATGGCAACAACTTTTAGGACCAAATATAGATATTAACGAATCATTATTATTAGAATTTCTTTTGAACTTACCGGCAAATTTAGTTAAAGCAATTTTAACACCAAAAGTAATGTTAGGGTTTATAATAATGATAAAGGCGATAATTTCTAATGGTTCTGCATTTTTAAACGAATTATTTGAGGACGTAACTGATTTTTTTAAAAAATTTAAAAAATTTCTTCTATGTTTTATAAGAAGAGTTATTGCCATTTTCATAGAACAAATTTTTTCTTTAGTTAAGAAAAATATTAAACTTTTAGTTGAGAGTATCCTTTTAGATATTGCAAAAGAAGCAAAAGATACACAACTTTCAATGTATGCAAATATAGTTTACATTCTTTTTGTTGTTGGTCAGGCAGTGATTGATTACAGAAACTGTAAAAGTGTTTTAGATGAATTATTAAAATTACTAAATTTGGGTCTCAGTCAGTTTAATTTAGGGTTACCGTTATTTGCACTAGCTGGTGCACAATTTTTGGGTGGAGCGTCTGACACAAGAAGTTATGCTAATGTAATAGAGAATTTACAAAACGCAGGATTACCAACAGACGATAATCCTGACGGAACACCAAATTTAATGAATTTGTTTACTAAATCTAAAATAAAGGGACAAAGTAAAGAAAATAAACAAAATGGTAGAACTGAAATTCTAATACCGCCATTGAAAGTAATTGTACCACCATTTGGTGCCGGACCGGGGACTACCCAACCAACAAAAGGATGGGGAAAATCTTATTAATATGAAAACGAAAGAACTAATTGAGATTATAAAAAATTATAAAAATAAATCTAATAAAGATTTAACGAGTGCTTTAAAATTTCTATCTGAAGACTTCGAAAAGACTAAATCTTTAATTATGAAATTAACACACCATTTAGATTCGACAGAAAGTAGTTATAATAAATTATTGGATGAAATAAATAATAGAACAAAAAATGTCTAAAGGAGAAATACAAACCACAGATTCGTTTTCACAAGATATGACACAAAACTTCTACTGGGGGGTTTGTGTTAATAATGAAGACCCTTTAATGTTAGGTAGAGCAAGGATAAAACCAATCAATCTAAAAAATATTGAACAAATAGAAAAGTCTGCAAAAAAAAGTGGATGGGAACCTGATTCCGATAAGGAAACAATTGGGAATTGGTCACCTAAAGATCCTTGGGTTCATTTACCGTTTTTACCTTATTTTATCAATCAAGTACCAAAACCAGGAGATAGGGTGATGATTTTTTACTTTGATAGAAAAAGAACAACGGGTAGAAATAAGTTTTACATGTCTGCACCTTTCTCTTCCCCTTTGTATATCGGAGGTGAAGATTTTAGATCATCAAAAATACATTTAGATGACGGATATGAAAATTCACCAATAAGTGTCCCAAATATTAAAAACATTGACGGAACTTATAAAGACCCATCTAAGTCTGGTGTATTTTCTGAACCAATAGATATATCAATAAATGGTAGGGGTAATTCTGATTTAATAATCAAACAAAATGATGTATTATTAAGGTCTGGTAAACATTTTGATTATCAGAGGGGTGAAATACCTGTAATTAATAATAACAGAGCGTTTTTACAACTTTCTAAATTAACCGACACAGTAAAATACGGAGAACCACAATCTTTTACTAAATTGGTAGATAGAAAAGATCAATTAAAATTTTTAATAGAATATTATTGTACAACCATGAACACCCAAGTAGATGTTTTCAGTGGAGGAGTTAGAATAATTCAATTACCCTCAAACAACTCTTTTGAGACTCAAGTTGGTTTTTTCGATTATGACACCAAATTATCGGGACAAAGCACATATGGTATTGTATATAATTTGAACATACAAGCAAAAACATTTGAAGAATTTGTTCAATTAATAGTTGGTACAGTAAGAAAGTTTCACGATGATCCTACTTTTTGTAATATACAAAAAGATCAACAATTTCCTTTTTATTATAGACCTGGTGAACAAATAAGAAATGTATTATCAAATCTATCGGGTAATATTGATTTAATATCTGTTGATAATATGTCGAGATTAATAAACTCAACAATTGTAACAGCAACAGATTTAACACCCGGTTATGGTGATGTTTATAAAAATTTCAAACAACCTGAGCCTTTTAATAAAGTACAAGAAATTGTAGTACCCGCCACGGTGGTAAAAGGAGATAATACGGTAGCTACTTTAGGTGCAGACCAATTATTTTTATTGAGTCATAAAAGTACAATACCAGGTAAAGACCCGATAAATTTGAATGGTACGATTTATGGAATAACGGGTAATACTTTTAATGATATAATTTCACCAAATACATCATCAACAGTTAGGGGTGAGGAATTGATGGAACTATTACAATTAATTGTAAACTTTTTAATAACTCACGATCACCCATATCCGATGTTACCACCAAGTCCTATATGTAGGTCTTCAAGTATTTCAACAGATGATGTATTAAAAAAAATGCAAGAAGCATATCAAAAAGTTTTAAATAGTAATATTCGGATTAACTAAGTATTTATAATAAAAATACTTGAATGTCAATACATAGATCCTATTTTAATAAATCTAACACATTAATAGACAATTCCTACACTAACACGGGAAGAAATCCCATTGTTGAATTATTTTATGGTAGGGTTGATAACGTTGCAGTTCCTTTGGGGTATAGTCGTTATATTTTCAATATTGATTTAACAATTTTGAATGAAAAAATAACAGACAATACAATATCCCTTAGTTGTAATGGTTATAGTGGTTTAACTCACTCTTTAAAAATGAAAAATACTTCTTTTTTTGATAAAGAGTTATTCAATGATAAAACTTCACAAGGAAGAAGAAGAGCAACTTCATTTGATTTAATTTTATTTAGAATACCTAAAACTTCAGGATCGACAGGAAATCCACAAAATTGGGATTCGGGTGTTGGTTACGATTATTATGATTTCGGTGTAACTAACTTGAATGATAGATCTTTTTCCCAAAGACCTTCAAACTGGTTTGAAAGAACAACAATAAGTGGGTGGTCAACTAACGGTATTTATAATAATGAAAATTCCGTAACAGGGAGTGGTGTTAATTACTCGGCACTTACAATTGTAGATACACAACATTTTGAATTTGGTGATGAAGATATTGAGTTCGATATGACAAATGAAATAAATTCAATATTAAGTGGTGGTACTACGGGGGTTACAGGATGGGGTATTGCATTTTATCCTGAAGTTGAAAATATTTCAGGTCTAACAGAAAATTACTCTGTTGGTTTTTTCTCTCCTCACACCCAAACATTTTATGAACCCTTTTTAGAAACAACATATGATGATTATATAAATGATGATAGAAATAGTTTTTACGCCAATTCAAATAATAATTTATATTTATACGTTTATGAAAACGGAAATCCAATAAATTTGGACTCATTACCCACAGTAGATATATTAGATTCTAATGGTGATGAGATTAGTGGATTTACCGCACTTACCACATGTTTAGTCACAAAAGGAGTATACAAAGTTAATGTTAATAATTTAACTTCAGATAGTATTCCTTGTTTGTTTAATGACGTTTGGGGAGGGTTATCAATTAACGGTACATCATTGGATGATGTAGAAAATGAATTTGCAGTTTTGAAAACAAACGGTAATTACCAGATAGGGACTACAACGAGTAAACCTAAAATATTCGGGTTCAATGTAGGTGGGATTAAACAAAATGAAAAAGTATTAAATACCGATATTAGAAAAGTTAATTTGACTATTAAACAGGCCTACACCTCATCTCAAGTTTTAGAAAGTGTTGACGTTTATTATCGTATATACGTCAAAGAAGGCGCAAATACCGAAGTACAAGTTCAAGAATGGACAAAGGTTAATAAAACACCTGACGGGTATTATTTTGTATTTGACACGAGAGATAAAATACCAAACGAGTATTATGTGGATATTAAAGTTAACACAGATAAAAATGTGGATACATATAAAAGGGAACTTCAGTTCCAAATAGTAAATAAAATGTGATATGAATATAAATCAAATTATTAGAAAAGTGCTAAGAGAAGAAGAAAAAAAACACTCAAGTAGATACATGTTCTTTTCAAATTTAGAACAAATTAAAAGGCAGTGTGAGATGTTATTGGACATGGATCAAGATGAAATTGAATCTATTTTAGATGATGGTCATGATTGGGCGCAAGACCATATTGCTGAAGCAAAAAATAATATGGATCAAGTTTTCGATTTTTTAAAAAACGAAATAGAAGGTGAAAATGAATACGAAGAAGAGGAAGATGAGGACATGATTGAAGAAGGTCGTAAAAAAACAGGAACTAAACTTTGTGCTAGAGGTAAATCGGCAGCTAAAGCAAAATTTGATGTGTACCCGAGCGCCTATGCAAATGGTTATGCCGTTCAAGTATGTAAAGGAAAAATTAAAGGTTTAGATGGTAAAAAACATTGTTCAGGGGCTTATTGTTAAAGACTTGATAAAATATTTCTTACAATAATATCTATGGATTCTTTTTGGGTCTTTTTCGGTTTGTAAGATGTCATCACAGGTTTTTGTCCTTTTCCTGATTGTGTATCTTTTTTTTCCGCTCTTCTTTTTTGTTGACAAGCCGATCTTTTTTGTGAATCAGACATTTTACTGGCAACTCCTGCCGCTCTACATTTAGGATATGATCCAGTACTCGCGTCAGACCTACCACAAGGTGGATGTTTACCGTCAACTTTTCTACAAATATCAACCCAAGGTCCTTTTGGTTGTTTTGAACCTTTGGGTTTTTTCTTTTTACCAAACCAAACGGCCAAATCTTCATTTAATGGTATGTTGTTTAAATTAACCCATTCGTTAACCGGAACAATTCTTTTACCCTTACCCGGTGTTTGATTGACTATTCCGCCTTCTTCGTCACTAAGTTGTTTGTGTGTTTTATTGTATTTTGAAATTTTACGTGATTTTGACTCTAATTTTTTAGAGTTTTTTTTATGTGAATCCATTGCACCGTCATAACTATCATACTCTAAATCCGAATTAAAAAAATCTGAAACTTTTTTAGTAAATGGACCCAACTCTTCTTTGTCCCAATAAACTTCACCCATAGTTAGTGGTCCATTATAATAACCACCATACCTTGATGAGGTTAATTCATTTATTATACCTTTAACTATTCTATTGACGTTCATCTTTTTTTTTCTAATAAATATCTATATATGGTCAAATGTGTATGATAAAATACTAATGATATTATACCACAAGTCTCAGCCCAAAATAATCCGTCAAATAAAAAAATTGCAGACATTAAAAATATAAAAAAATAATATCTAAACTTTTTTATACTCCATAAAGAAACTGCAGAGAAAATAAAAAATAGTATTGCAAAAATATTATGTAATATAAAATGGTCAGTAACAGAAAAAGAAGTTAAAAGAAGTAGTAGTGTTGCGGGTATTCTCCATTTTGGTAATTTGAAAAAGAAAAAACTAACAAGTGCGTTTGTGATAATAAATAAAGGTTGTAATGGTGTGTCCCATACTCTAGATATTGCTTGATTGTCACCGTATAGGAAATAAATGATGAAAGGTTGAGCTACCGCAATTACCGATGTAAACAACCTTTCAAACATATCCCATCTATTCATTCACATTAATTTTATTATAATTTATTTGATTTTCGGATATTATCATTATTCCACAATGGTTGAAGGTTGTCTAACGACCAACAAGACATAAATTCTTTATCACCAATTTCTGTTATTTGAAACGATGATATTGGTTTTATATGGTCTACGTGCCATTCACCATAATTGTCCCAAGTCATATTATCTTTAAATTTACTTTCTAAATGTCCTACTAAGTTTTCTGGCGAATATTTAAGTATGTCAAAATAGTGTCCTTTTTTTTGGACTTTGTTTTCTTTTAATACTTGATAGATTGCCGTTCTGAAGTTGGATATTAGTTTATAAATTGGATCAGTCGCTTTACGTATTTTTTCGTAGTTTTTTTTTGTTTCACGAATTTTGTCTATGTTTTTTTCACGGTATTCTTTTAAATATTGTTTTCTGTGTTCTTTGTTTTGTTCGTACCAATTTTTGGATTTATTACACATATAATCTTTATTTTTGTCCCTCCATTTTTTATCTGCAACTTTTTTACCCCCAATATTTCTTCTACCTGATGGGCCCATAATAACACCATTTTCTTTTAAAATCTTTAAGATTGTTGGCTTACTAATGCCCGTTTTTTGTGAAATAGTGTGAGAACCAAATAATTCTTCATTATACATTTTTAAAATTTTATCTATTTCTTCTTTAATTAGTTCTATTTTCTTCATAATTATAAATATAATACATTTTACCAAAAAACATATAGTAAATATAAAAAAATAAAAAAGGAGACAATATCTTGTCTCCTTTGTAGGTTATTTTAAGATTTTGATTATCTCAATTCTCTTAAATCAAACGTTCTAACACCATCAACGGTAATTCGTCCGTAGAAGCGATTATTTACCATCTTCTTAGCGTATCTGGTCATAATACCTTTGATAGGCGTGAAGTTGAATGGGTTATACATAGTAGGTGTCAATTGTAGAGGAACATACGGTGCGTAAACGTACCCTGTGTCTAACAATGAAGAACCTTTGTGACCCAACAATACTGTATTTGGTGGGAAGTAAGGGTCTCTATACACTTGGTATCTTCCTGCCAATGTACCAACTCTTTCAATACCCATATTGTATTGATCTTGCTCAGGAGACGCGTTAGATACGTGGAAGTATTCTAAATCATCAAAGATTGCAGAAATCTCAGAAGAAACAACAATCCAGTTAGCTCCACCTCTTAATGTAGACTTGTGGATTTGTGCTGAAATTTGGTTGATTGCTGTAATCAAAGTTTGATTCCAATCTTTTTGTGTGTATTGAGTTAATGGGTTAGAAGCAGTACCTCTTTTCCATCCGTTGTAATCCCATCTTAGGTTCCAAGCTGCTCCTTTTCTAAGGTCTCTCAAGATTTCTCTATCGATTTCTGCTGCCACTTGTTCAGACAATAAAGCTGTTAATTCAGCCTCAGCGTCGATGTTATGGAATGCAGAAACGTCTTGTGCCAATTCAGGTGACCATTGCGCTCTTAGTTTTCTTTCTGTAACAGAAACAGTAACTGACTCAAGGTCAAAAGAAACTTCACCAATTTTGTCTTCAAATTCCAATTCTTTGTATCTTCTATAAGTTGCTTCAAATTGAGAACCTGCAGTTGTTGTACCAGCGACAGTTGTAGTTAAACCTGAGTAACCATCTAAAGAGTTTGCTCCGATTGAACAAGGAACTTGTAAATCAACTTCTAAGTAGATAATACCTGCTTGGTCACAAATATCATCATAAGATCCTCCATTACCTGTTGAAGACCATGTTGTAGTTGCTTGAGAACCATATTGTACGATACCTTTACCATATTTTTGAGTTACTACTCTAAATAATAGGTTACCTGAACCAGCTCCTGAGAACGCCCCAGAACTTACAGCGTTGATAGTTAAGTCTGAAAGGAACGCTTCGTTATCCATTTCTTGACCATCAGGTCCGATAAGTTTTCCAGCACCTGCTGAAGAAAATCCTGAAAGTGCTAAAAGAACTTTTCTATATTCACCTGTTGTGTATCCTGATTGTACTAAAGAACCGTTAGACCATGCAACTGTTTGTACTGCGGTTGAAGTAATAGCAGTATAAGAACCTTTTGAATAATCGAAAAGACCTGCAGGATCTAATCCGGCTTCATTTCCTTCGTAAAATCTATCATAAAGGTTTTTACTTCCGTCAGTGTACCCTTGAGTAGGATCTGAATTTGGAGAAGTTGGTCCGCCGATTGGTGGATAATGATCAATAGAGTTTGATCCTGCCGCTTGATAACTTTGAATTTTAGGTACGAAGTAGAACAATTTACCGATAGGTAAGTTCATTGCTTGTACTGATACTAAATCATTAGCCAATAATTTAGAAAATACGCGTCTTACGATTGGGAAAACTACAGTTTCAAATGAACCTGAGCTATCAGTCGCAGCCGCTTCGTTAATTAGGTGAGATGCTTGATTTTCATATAATTGTGCCATGTTCTCTTTAACGTGTCCTTTAAGACCGTCTAGGAATCCTAATCTATCCCATTTGTTAATTGTATCTTCTTTGATAACTTTAAGGTGTTTCAAACCTATGTTACCAACAAGACCTGATTCTAATAATGCTCCCATTTTTTTATTTTTAATTAGAGTTTATTTTTTTTATTTTATGTATATAAATATACAGTTTTTTAAAAAAGTTTATTTTTATTTAATTTTTGTCATCAAATCCTTCATTCTCAAGAATTGTGGATTCTCATAAGTTTTACTTTCAATCAAATTAGTTGCAGAACCGCTTTGTGGAGTTTTTGTTACTTTTCTTTCAATAGATTCTTTCACAACATTACCTTTTTGGTTATTGTTATCTAATTCGTTTTTAATTGATTTATAAAGATTTTTTGATTCTTTCAAAGTTTCAACATTGTCAAATCTTCTAAGAATATTAATCTTTTCTTGTTTTGTTGTTGAATGTTCCGTGAACAATCTAGTTGAATATGCTAAATTAGAATTGAAGACAGCAACTTCATTAAGTTTATTTCTGAAAAAATCTAAAGCTTTTTTATATTCTTCATTTTTTTCTCTTAATACTTTTATCTCTTTAGTTCTGTTTTCTGAAACTCGTATAGGTGTCGCAACTCTTCCTCTTTCAGATCTTCTTCTATATGTCATAGTTCTTGAAGCTTCTTTAGTTTCTGTTTCTTTATCATCTTCATCGTTTACAAGTTCATCGTCCTCTTCCTCATTCCATTCACCAAACTCAGATTCCTCATCTGAAATTTCAGTAACCCCTCTTTTTAATTTCGATGGGTATTTAAATTTCATTTTACCTATTCTACCTTTTGATTTGAAAGATTCTTCTAAATCTTCTTCTTCAGATTCTTCTAAATCTTCTTCTTCAGATTCTTCTAAATCTTCTTCTTCAGATTTGTCCATTTCTAATTCATAGATTGTTTCATCTGCGTCTTCATGCATTTCAAATTGAGAATCTTCGTACATGTCTTGCATTTCATACATATCTTCCATTTCATACATATCTTCCATTTCATACATATCTTCCATTTCATACATATCTTCCATTTCATACATATCTTCCATTTCACCCATATCCATATCTACATCTTCAATATCAGTTTCCATGTCTCTAAATGATCTTCTACGACTTGGTCTTTCGCCTTCTTCATCTTTAAATTGTATTTCATACAAAACATCTTCGTTTATTTTTGATCTCATGTCATTTCTTTTTTTACCCTCGGTTTGAATTAGATAATCTTTGTTAGTTTCATTGTCTGAAAGGTGTAAAAAATTACCTTCTTTTTTAACAATGATACCGTCCTCATCACCCATAGCTTTAAAAACCTTTAAAACTTCTTCAGGAGACGCAGATGTCATATCCAAAGGAGGTATTTCATTATCATCCATTGATACTGATTGTAGACCTTCATCTTCCATGTCTTCCATGTCTACCATGTCTTCATCTTCCATGTCTACCATGTCTTCATCTTCCATGTCTTCCATGTCTTCATCTTCCATGTCTTCCATCTCAATAGATTCTTCTTCGTCACCCATGTCGTCTGTTGCTTCCGCATCAACTTCTACCTCTTCTTCATCAGAAACTGGTACTTCTTCTTGTTCTCTAAGTGACTTTCTTTTTCTTTTCGAATCATTCAATGATTCCTTAACTAATTCACTGATTTCTTCCTTCATAGTTGAAGCAAGTATTCCTTTTGCGTTTTCACTGATAGCTTCCTCAACAGCTTTAATTTTTAATAAAGTGTCTTCTACTATCGATTTTGTTTGCATACTCATTATTTAAAATAGTATTTTGATCGTTTATTTATCAAATAAATATATGGAAATACAAAAAAATTATTTTTATGCAAAAAAAAAGGAGACTAAGATGTCCCCAATATAAAAAATTACAATATTAATTAGTATTATTCTATCACTTCATCTATCTTACTTTCAACAATCGCAGTGATTCTCCAATCTAATGTGTAAGACTCAAAAACCTTTGTGACTTTAGCCTCAACGTCAGTTGGTGAATAACCCTTAACTAATTTTTCTTCTTTCACTTTTTTAATTTTACCCGTGTTCTCGTCAACAAAGTCAGTTGAGATTTTTGCTACAAAATATTTTTCATCCATAATTATTATTTTTTAATTACCTAAATAATCGGATAATCTTTTCATTAAGTCAACAGATTTACTCAAAGGATTAGATGATAATTCTATATTTTCGTTTTCAGTTAATTTTTCTTCGTATTTAGTTCTATCACCTTTGTTTAAGTAAAGATAAGCCCCTGGAGTCGACGGTGAAGATACTAAATCAAAACAAATCAATTCGAAATCGTCCTGCACTTCATTTTGTTCACCTTTTTTTACTAATGACCCAACACCTCTTGACGATACACCCATAGTTACACCTTGCCTCATCATATTGGCTGCAATATCACCTTTTGAAGATACTATACCTCTTTCGTGAAAACCAGGTGTTGTTAATAGTTTAATTTTTCCAACAAGTACATTATCTTCCCACCAAACATCGGTTATTAAATGAGCAACTCTATCTAAATCAATTAACGAAGACTCTGGGTGATTCAATTCAGATATTGACATACCCCTCTCGATCATTTCTTTATATCTTTCTGCTTCTCTTTTTAATATTTTCTCAGGATAAATTCTTCCATTCCTATTTGGAACTCCATATTTTTGTAATGTGGCGAAGAATTCGAAAGGTTTTGAATAATCTAATTGACCATAAGATTCTTTAATAACTTTACTGTTTCTATATTCATTTGGGTTAATTGTACCCGCATCCCACTCAACTAATATTCCTTTACCTGTATCGTTTGGTCCTAATATTTTCATAATCTTTTTTATGATAAATATTATATTAATTCAGTTTCTTTGTTTTTTGTTTTACTTAATGTAAAATACTTTGATTTTTTTAAATCATCATAATAAACTGATGATATTATTTTTTTTATTTTAGAACGTAATATTAGTGATTTAAAATCTATTGTTTTATCGTGAACGAAAATTGTTATTTCTAAATTTAAAAAACTTTTTTTATTTTTTTGTATTCCACTTGTTCTTAAATCTAAATCTACTATTTGTTTTCTTTCAAATGTTGAGGTTTCTATTACTTCTATAAGCGTGTGTGATATTTTTCTTTTTATCGTACCTGTTATCTTGTTCCAATTTTCATCTTCATTTAATGGTTCTATCCAAGTTTGCAATACTAAATAAACGGATTTTAATTCTTTAGAATCTACTGTACCATAATAACATTTTGCGTCATCAAAAATATTTAATTTTGATGTTTTTCCTTTTTTCATTTCTCATAACTTACAAGTTTATTTTTTGTAATAATAATAAAAAAACAAACTGTTGTCAAAAATTAAAAAATATCTTACTATTTATATATCAAAACCAAAAAAAATATGATTATAATTCCTGTAAAAAATGAAAAATCAATTGAGCAAGCTCTGAAGGTGTATAAGTTTAAAATATACAAAACAAAACAAATACAAAAACTACAGGAAAGACAAGAATATAAAAAACCTTCAGTAAAAAGAAGATCACAAATTCAAAAAGCAAAATACAAACAAAAAAATCAATTAAGTTCTTGATCGTTTTTATTTTTATCTTCGTATTTTTTACCAAAAATTACTTCAGTTGAAGTTAGACCTAAAGACCCAAATGCTAATAACGCAATGGAATCAACTAATGTTTCATTAGGACAAAGTTTACCCGCAGAAAATAAACTTACAAATAATGCAACAATCAATGATAATACGCAAAGTATTCCCGTAAATCTTTTAGACGATAGTGTTTGATTACCAGAACCAAGTAATGACTTTAAAAATTTCATAAACCAACATTTAATTTTTTTAATTTATAGTAATCATAATAGTTACATTTAGCTTCTACTATTTTTTGAATTGTTTTATTAATTGACTCGTCAACCCCTTTTTCACTAGATTCATTTAAAGTTGATTTTAATTTTTTTATAACCTCCTCTTTTAGTGATTTAAATTCTTTTTTCATTTCTTCAAAATTTATAGATAAAATACTTTCTAATTCTTTCTTTTCGTTTTCATTCAAACCGGTTAGTTCATTTTTTAGATTATCGTTAGCTATTTTTACCATAGATGATATAGGTATGTTTACATATTCAGTTATATCTTTTCTAGTCTCTTCTTTTGTGATTATATTTTTAATATTTTTTTTAGATTCTAAAATACTTTCTAAATTTTTGATACCTTTTTTATAAATTACATTATCTATGTCGTAGTAATTATTCGAAGTTACCTTATTCCAAGAATTAATCCAATGACTCAAATGTCTCAAACGTTTAGTTTGGCTTTCTATTAATATTTGAGAATATTCAATTGCCTCATTAATATAATCATTTGAAATTTCTTTTGGTAATCCTTTGTTTTTTGATAAGTCGTCATATATAAAATATAATTCGGATAAGTCCTTATTTTCTAAAACTATATGTTTAAATTCAAACATAAACCTTTTAAACTCAGGTTTTTTTGCCAACGTAATTGCTGTGTTTTCTATTTTTGTTTTAATTGATCCGAAAGTGCTCATAGAATTTTTTATTTATAAATATCACTTATCAATCAAATCTTTCAGTTTGTTATTAATTTCGACCAACGAATTTCTTCCTTTTGATAAATCCATGTAATCTACACCATTAAAAAGTGTTTCTTCTACTATTAAATTTAAATCATCTTTTTTGAATCTTTCAGGTAATGTAGGTTCAGACGCGGGTGGTTCAGATCCTCCTGCCGGTGGTTCAGACCCTATGTCCATAGAACCACCACCCATGTCAGGTGAAGACGATGTATCTGAAGCAGCGCCTCCACTAGTGTCCGTTGACCCTCCTGTACCCATAGTAAATGTGGCACCACTTTTAGGTTTATATAGGTTATCAATATTATCAAAAAGACCTGTTTTTGATATAATTTCGGCGGTTTTAGCTAATTCACCTGAGACAGCTCTTTCAATTCTTTGTTGTTGTAAATCTAACCTTATTTCTTCATCAGAAAACCCTAAAATGTGTTTTTTAGCCCATGATGCCGAAACAGGTGCTACTGAATTTGGTATTTCCGCAACAGCATCTTTATACAATGTTATTTTTTCTTTCCAAACCTCAACACCTAATAAATCTGCTTGTTTAGATGGGTTGTTTAATCCTAAAGTAAAGTTCGTCAACTCATCTTCAAATCCTAATAAAAATAAATGTATGATTGCTATTTTATTTAATTCGGATATCATTGATTTTTGTATTCTATTAATAGTTCTTGCAAATCTAATATCAAGTAACGAAAGGTTTTTACCGTCACCAACCGCTTCCTCAAACCCTAAATACGCTTTAGGTATTCTAAGTGCGGTTACTAATTTTTTCTGAATATATTCAATATCTGCAATTTCTGCTAAGTTTGCTGCGCCGGCCAATGTTTCAATAGGCATGGTAGCCGCAGGGTCCCTAACAGGAATGAAGTAATCTTGATCAACCGCCAATTGGTTATATCTCATATCAACATTTCCTGTTTGTGGGTCGGCTATTTGATCTCTTTTAAATTTAGATGCAACCCTTTGTACATATGCATCCACATCCTTATCATCCATGTTACCAACAAATACTTTAAATACTCTTCTTTCAGGTGCTCTTGAAACTCTATAAATTAACATTGCATCTTCACAAAGTAGTAATTGTTTCCATATACGTCTTGCCTTTTCTAACATAGAAGTACCATAAGGTAATTTTCTATCGTCACCTAAAATTCTAAAATGACCAATTTCCCAAGTATTAAACTCCATGTTTTTTTCTTTCCAAGTAAACTTTAAAGACTCGTTTTCTGTTTCTTTACCATATGTTGAGGAATTTATTTTCATACCTCTTTCCAATCTTTCTACTTGAATGTTTGGTAATTGTTGACACCCTACAATTCCTCTTTCAGGATCAAGTTTTAAATAAACAAAATTATCCCCGTACTTACAAGTATTTCTTGTCCACATAGGTAAATTTGTGTTAATATCTAATCTATTATTAAATAGATCGGCCAATACCGTTTTAATTCTTTTAGACTCTGAATAAATTTTTAATATATATCCATCTTTATCAGGTGTTGTGGATTCTTCAGAATAAATGTCAAGAGCCGCCGAAATTTCAGGAGTGTATTCCATTGATTCATAGTCATAATAAGAAGCGATCCTTGTCGGTTCGTAGTAAACCGCCTGTTGATATAAATTACTTTCAACCTTTTGCCATTGTTTACCAATGTACATACTTTGTTGTGCTTGTAATTTTTCTGTTTCAAATTCAGACTTATTTGTTGTTTTAAGTAATTCTTTTTTGTCAAACTTAAAAACTGGTGCTTGTTGGTCTAATGTTGAGTTAGGTCCAAAAACTCGACCTAATCTTTGCCAAACTGTATATTTTTGTTCTGCCATAATCTTTTTTTAAAAAAAATAACATCAGAGAATAAAAACTAAACTCTTCTTCCTCCGAATAACCATAAATACTTTTGATAATCACTTTGTGATAAAGTGTTTCTATTCATTGTCATTCTATCTGATGGGTTTACAGGTAACCCAGGATTAAAATTCATTGATGAGTCTTTATACTGTGTTTTTTCAGTTGACCATGATTCTAGCATTGCCTTTGCTTGTTCTGTCGCTTTTTCTAACTGAGCAAATGAAGTTTCACCAACATAAATCGCCATAGCAAATGCCATTATTAAATCATCATGTTGACCTTTTTGGTGGTCAGGTCTACCGTTTACATACACAAACGTGTTCAATTCGTTATAAAGTCTTTGTGACCTCATTGCGAAATCAAACCTTAACGCTTCTTCAAATGATTGGATTATTAAAACCCTTTTTGAGTTAAAGTTAATTCCTGGAATTTTATCTTGGTTTTTAGGGTCCCACTTCCATTTATCTGCAGGATTTACACCGTCTACATATAAATTTTTGTAACCAAGTTCTTGTAGTTTTCTTGATGTAGATACCCCCATACCACCTGTAATATCAGTAACAATAAATGCATTATACATAGTTGCCCATTTAAAAGCGATTTCTGCCAAAATATCAGGAGGAACTTTACCAATATATTCTAATACTTGTTCTCTTTCATCAAAATCAATAATAGATAAAGTACTAAAATCTTCACTATCCCCTCTTGATACGTCAACACCCATAATATATCTGTGACCTGAAACCGGTTCTTTCCATTGCCAAAGAGATCCGCCCATAAATTTATTTTCAGGTTCTTTAATGTGTTTATCTTTAATTTTTTTCATGGTTTCTGCAGGAATAACATTATCCCCCGAACCTAAAAAATTACATTCTAACTCTTGCGAAATCTTTCTCTTATCAAACTTTAATTTTTTGGCCATCGCCTCAAACCAAGAACTGTATGGTTTGTAACCTTCGTTTTCTATTTTTTGTTTTATTTCATCAAAGTTTCTTTCACTTACTTTAATTTTACTATAGTCTATGGTAATTTCTTCATCTATATAATCACCTCTATTCAAAATGTAATGAATAATATCATTACATTTAATCAATTTTAAATCTTTAGAGTATCTTGGATCTCTAAACCAATACATTTCAGTAATTTTAAAGTCGTTCATACCTTTGACCGCCTGACTGTAAATTGAATAGTAGATTGGATCAAATCCGTTTGGCGTTGAAATTACAATAACCTTACCTCCTGTTGATAAAGATGCCATACACGCAGACCAAAAGTCTTCGTCAGCATTAATATATGCCGCCTCATCAAAAATAAGAATTGTTGGTGTATAACCACGTAAAGCGTCTTTTGATGTTGCAACTGCTTTTACCTCACATCCATTAGTCAATTTAAAATGTCTTTGTGAATTTTTTTCAGAAGAAAACCCAACACCAATCCATTTTGGCCATTGATCAACAAAGGCTCTTACTTTATTTGCCATCTCAACCGCAGTATCCATTTTGTTAGCAATAATCAGGATTTTTTCAGGTTTTTCTTTTTTTGCAAAAACTAATCTTTTTGATGCCCATGCTGACGTAACAGTTGAGACACCAGCTTGTCTGTATTTTAATGCAATATTTTCTTCACAAGTGTCGTAATCAGTTACTAACGTAACTTGGTCATTAAATAATTCTAATGGGACGTATTTAGATTGTGTGTTGTCATAAGTTTGAAGATATGTTTTAAGGGCATAAGGTGTATTATTTACACATTTCGCATATTCTAATAACGCTTGTTCCCTTGTTAATGACATTCATTAGTTTTATCTTTTATTCAAAAGTTTTAAAATATCTTTTTTTGAAACCTCATTATAAATATGCTTTTCAATAAGATTCATAATGTTTTCCTCAATTTTTTTAACTTGACTTTCTTTTGTTTCTTTTTTCTTGGGTAATCCTTTGTGTTTTGTTTTTGCAAAATCTAACACATCGGATTTTTTCATATCTTTTGCGGCCTTTCCCGCCTTACCTTTTTTAGGGATATCTCCTTTTTGCATCCCTCTAACAATTCCAAAAAACTGTTGTTGTTTTTTTGAAAGTGCCTTTTCTGTCATTTCACCTTCTGTTTGTGTTAAAACTGTTTTCCCCGCATCGTTAGCCACCGAATAATTTCCGGATACCGTAGTTTTAGAACCAACAGGAAGTTCAATTTGTTTTACCGTTTTATTTGTTACTTTAGGTGCTGGCTGCTCTTTCATTTCTTTACTTTTAACTTTTTCATAAAGAATATTGATTTGTTGATTAGACATTTTTTCTAAAGTATTAATAGAAAATCCTTCATGTAGAAGTTTAACTTTTTTAGGATTCATATGTTTCATCTTGAACTAAATTTTTTTCCCATTTTAATACGATATCTCTTTCGTATAATTTATTTTCTACTGATTCAACAGTATCCCCATAACCAAAAACTAATCGTTTTCTTTTATGTATTAATATTTCATCACTATCAGATCTTTCCCAAGCTAAACTTATTACACCATCAATCGCATCGTATACTCCAAAAAAATCAGAGTTTTGTATTAGATTAAGATCAATCTCAGAGTTTTTTAAAACACCAACTTTTTTTATATAATTAATATCAGGTGGTGATGGTTTACTAGACGCTGGTTCGGCGTCCCACTCATCGCCCCAAACATCATCTAAATCTGAAAAAATAAATTCATATATATTATCTCCTTTATAGTTTGGTCCAAGTTCGTTTACGTACACTAATATCATATTACTATACCCCTAGGTGTTATTTTTATATGCTTACCATTTTTTACAAAAACTAAATTTTCTTTATTAGTTTTACCAATAAATTTTACGTTTTGAGTTTCCATCAAACTCAATGCGGTGTATCTTTGAATTTCAGTTTCACTTAATAAGTTAATTTCTTTTTTAATTTGTACCTCTTTTATTTTATTTTTTAAATAATCTTTTTTCTTTTTTTCTTCAATTATATTTTTTTCTGAGGGATTAATAAAAAAATATTTAGAAAGTATTTTTTCAACAGACTCTTTCATTGGTGGTGCCGATAATTCTTCATTACCCGTTTCTGCGGATTCTTGCGTTCCTGCTCCTTCACCACCTAATAAGTCGTCTTCACCTTCTGCTGAAGGCATTTCCTCCCCACCCATCGGTTCTTCCATTTCACCTCCCTCTAAATCTAAATCACCCTCGCCTGAATCATAGTCGTCGTATTGCTCCAACTTATCAAAAATATCGTCTCTGTCGTCGTCATCCAAAGACTTAACATTAATGGCAGAAATTAAAGAATTTAAAACATATTTTTTATCTTGGGAATCCATTCCTTTTTCTTTTTCATATTCCCTAACTTTTTGACTTAACCTACCTGTAAGTTTTTGTATCGCCTTTAAACTAACTTTTGACTCTCCACCTTCATCTTCAGAATCCATACCCATTTCATCATCTTCTGGCTCTGACATTCCCATGTCTTCGCCTTCATCACCAGGTTCAGTAGGTTCCGCATCCATTCCCATGTCTTCAGACCCTGGTTCGGTTGGTGTTTCCATACCTCCTTCCGCATCAGGTGCAGGTGGTTTTGCTTCATCACCTTCCGCATCAGGTGCGGGTGGCATACCCTCAGTACCTGTAGCATCAGGTGCGGGTGGCATACCCTCAGTACCTGTAGCATCAGGTGCGGGTGGCATACCCTCAGTACCTGTAGCATCAGGTGCGGGTGGCATACCCTCAGTTTCAGCAGGTTTGGTTTTTTTAGTCTTTAGTACGAATTTTTTTTTTCTTTCAGGTTGTTCTCCTAATAATGAAATACCTTCGTAATTTTCATTTAATCTGTTAGTTTCGGCAGCAATTAAATTTAATCTTTTTAAAGCCTCTGAATAAGATCTATAATATTTTCTTTGTCTAATATCGTCAACATAATTAAGGGTACTTTCATTAATACCTTTCTTAATAATATATCCTGATTTTTCTAATACAATACCATATGTGTAACCATCAGCCAATTGAATTGAGTATGTGTTAGTCTTACTTTCGGTTAATGTATTATCTTTTGGAGTTTCCTTGTAAGTCGCAATTTCAATCATTCTTTTTATTTTTGCAATCCCTTCAAGTTTTTCACTACCAAGTGGTCTTAAATCTCCCATGTTATTTTTTTTTTAATTGTTTAATAATTATTCAAATTTTAATTTTGAAATTAATTTTTTTATATAAATATATCTTTACTTAATAAATTTTTAATTATTCCGCATTTTGTTGTTCTAACGAAAGTTTTTTATCGGTTATTTTACTTTTAAAATTTTCTAATTTAGATATATAACCATTCCTCCTCAAAAATTTAAAAACTAAATTTTCGTATGAATATTCACCTTCTTTTGATAATCCACAAACTCTATACTTTCTTAATTTATCTTTATATTTAGAAACTAAAAGTATTGCGTCTTCTAAATCCTCATCTTCTGCGTTTTCTAAAACACCGTCAATAATATCCATCCACTGTTGAGATTTATCCTTTAATTTTTTAGTGTCTATTTCAAAATTTTCTTTAACTGGTTTTCTTATCCATTTATTATTAAGTAATGAGAATGACCCCATACTTTTTTCCTTTTCTACAATATCTTGAACAAAAAACTCAGTTTCAAATCCTTTTATTCTAATATCATGTGCCGCATTAAATACTGTTTTTTTTAACCTAAACAGTTCAGAATATAGTTCTTTATTTTTCCCTCCCTCATCAAAATCGTATATAATGTGTACATCAAAGTCTGAAAACTCGCTCCAATTGAAACCAACTAAAGAACCTATAAAAATTATGTCGTGAACAAAAAAATCAACATCTAAATAATCTATAAAAATTTCAGCAGCCTTTAATAATCTATCTCTAATTTCTTTTTTTATTATATAATCATTACCTTTTTTAATCCATACATCTGGATTTAATTCGTCTTGCAGATAAAAACTATTTATAATTTTTTTTGTATTGGACATTTTTTAAATTTTTTTGTATTGGTATTTTTTTGAAATCTCAGTATTAAAAAATTTACCTTGTGATTCGGATAATCTAAATTGCGAATAAACATTATGTGGTACATTGTCATATTCATACTTTGCACCATTTTTAAATTCTGTTACTAATTTTTTTGTTTCTAAATCATATTCAGTTTGAACTAAGTTAGACGAATCGATTTCACAAACAATTTTAGTTCCTGTTATTGTGGTTGTTTTAATTGCCATTTTTTTAAAAAGTTTTTTATATAAATAGCTTAAATTAAAAAAAAGTACATATATTTGTATTGAACAAAACTTTCAATCATGTATAAATTATTTTCATTAGTATTTTTATTTAATATTTTAGTTTCTTTTTCTCAGGAAAACACAAACGATCAATATTGGATAAATAAAAGTAAAGAAGCATACAATAAAATTAATTACGATAGTGTTAGTTTAGAAGTAATTAAACTAATAAATAATTATAGAATATCTCAGAACTTAAATGAACTTACATTTTCTAAAGAACTTACCGATTATTCAAAAAATTGGGCAAAATTATCAGTAGTTGGTCAAGTAACCGGACACTCAAAAATAGAAAAATATGGATATTTGTGTGAAAATATAAATACAATTAATTCTATTGGAACCCCTAATTATACTGTAGAAGACTTACAAAAAACACCAAATAAAATTTTTAATAGTTGGGTTAAATCAAAGTACCACAACATAAATCTTTTAAATTCTAATGCAAAAGAAATAGGTTTATCAACCGTAACCACATTTGATAATTCATACAAACTTAAATGTGTTATGGTTTTAAAATAAATTGAAAAATGTTTTTGTATATAAAATTATTTTAGTATCTTTGTAAAAATCAATTAAATTAAAAAAACAAAAAGTTATGAAAAATCTATCGTTTATTATTTTATTTATCTGTACGTTTAAAATTTTTTCTCAAACTACTAAATTAAACCACAAAGAAGAAATGGTTAGTATGATTGAAAAATCAAATTATAACATTTTAAAATCTTTTAATATTGATAGTTCTTCTATTGAGACTATTAAATTAATAAATAACTATAGGAAATCTAATGGTTTAAATGAACTATCTATTGACTCTTCTTTAATGAACTATGCTAAACTTTATTCGGAAGTTTTGGCAACATCAAACTCTATTAATCACTCAGATATTGGATCTTGTAATATTGTATCTGAAAATTTATACAAGGAGACAGGTTTTGGTATGTTTTTATTAACATACGATCAACTTAGTAAATTACCTTCAAACACCGTAAAAACTTGGAAAGACTCTGATGCACATAATAAAAACATGTTAACAAAAAACGTAACAAGTATTGGTATTGGGACCTACGTCAAAAAAAACGGTGGTTATCGTATTAATGTAGTAATGGTGGTTTTTTAACCACCATTTTAAAACACAGGACAACCCAAAGTTCTTTTAATTTTACTTGATTTGCCACCTATTTGACCTGTTAGTCTAAGACCAACTTTTCTCCAAAATTTACTTTTATTTTTTCTTCTTTTTTTACGACCGCCACCGCCGCCATCGCCATCACCGGCCCATGATATTTCTGCCGATAATCCACCAGCAACCGCAACTACAAAATCTTGTTCAGGATCTTCTTCTATTATTGATTTAGCAACATACATATTAAGATCTATTCCACCCATACAATATCTCCATTTTGCATAAACGTTTTCGTATTCTATTTCTAAGTCTTCAACAGAAACGGACTTTCCTATTAGTTTAGTTGCATATGCTGCTGCTTTATTATCCCTACCACCATAGAATTGTCTTGCGGTTAATTTAGGATACTTATTATGTGCTGTCACATAAAGAGGAGCATTAGCATATGCGGTTGCAAAATCCATAGGCTGCCCCGCTAAATCAACACTATTTTGATCGTTCCAACCAGGACCTCTATTAGCATCAACAACTTTAAGTATTGTAACGACATTTTCAGCATTACTTAAATCTGTTTCACCTATAAGTTCTTTTATCCTTTTTTCAATGACATTTGCCCTTGCGGTTGCCAATTGTTCATTGTTTTGTTCACTATATTTATCAGACTTATACATAGTCCTAACTTTACTAGTTGATGAATAAACTTTTATATTTATAGTTTTTAATTCTGCCCCTTTGTCTTCGGCTATTGCTTGATTATATACTTGTAAAGCCTCATCAACCATAACCTTTAAACCTTTTTCACCTTCTTGTCCTAATTGATCCCCATCATCTGGAAACATATTCATGGCTAACTCATTTCTTTTGTTTTGATCTAAACCTTCTTGAGGATATGTGAAAGTTCTTACTGCAAGTTGCCTACCTAAACTTTTTTCTTTTACTTTTGCTTCTTTATATTGTGCAATAATTTCTACATTTGACTCAGATATTTCAATAACTTTCGCCTTTAAAATCATACCCTCTAAATTTGGTTTAACTCCTCTAAAAAACCCATCTAAAAAATCTTTATCGTTCAATTTTTCAGAAGCTCTAACGTTTAATTGTGAAATTATTTGAGTTTTAATATTTTCATCGCTTTCAATGTTGACATTGCCAGAATCTTTTGCCGATGAAATAATATCAAAAGAAGTTAAATTAGATAAAATTGTATTCAAATCAATCGTTTCATCGTCTACAATTTGTAATGTACCATCACCTTTAATTCCTCTGTAGAGATTTACCAATTCGTCCTTCACTTCTTTTGAAAAATCTGCTGCCGGAAAAATACCCTTTCTTTTGAATTCCTTATATTCTTTATTAATTCTATCTAATTGTTTTATGATATTTTGAGCAGATACTTTTAATTTTGAATCTTTAGTCATACTTACAAAAGTTGCAAGTTTATTTCTATTACCTCCAGTATTGTCTGGGTTGGTCATTGCTAATATGTTATTGGCAAAACTAACATAGTCTTTTTCTTTACTCTCTCCTTTTAAAGAAATGGCCTTTGAACCTGTCCAAGCTTTTAAAGATTCTCTTGTTTTATCATCTGGATGATCTTGAAACCATTCTAACATCGCGGTGTATATTGGAGACCTTGAAAACGCGTATTGACTATCCTGTTCTTTTATAAATTGTATTATTTTTTTAATATCGGCTTCTTCCCATTTTTTTTTACCTCCTTCTGACCAATCTGTAAATTTTTTTTCATTTTGTTCTTTCAAAAGATTAGTGTTTTTTTGTTCTGAAAGTATTTTACCAGGAAGATAATCAAAATAAAATTTAATTTTATTTATTTCTTCTAATAGTTTTTTCTCCATTTTATTTTTTTTTATAAATACCCACAAATAAAAAAAATCCATCTTTTAATGATGGACTTTTTTTATGTAATTATTATAAACTATTTTAGTTCTTTTAATTTGTCTCTAATTATTATTGATTTTTCAAAATCTTGATTTTTTATACTTTCTTCAAGTTCCATATTTAGTTTATTTATTTTATTTTTGTTTTTTTCTAAATTTTTAATTTTGTCTCTTAATTCTACTGCCTCCTCAAAATTTTGTTCGTCAACCGCAACATTTAATTTTTGTTTCAATAAGGTTAATTCATCTTGTTTATTAAGACTACCACGTTTATTTGTAATGTAGGTAAACGAAATATTACCATCCTCAGATTTGTAATTTTTTCTTTCCCATTTATCACCATTAAAGAATGGATCTGACGACCATAGTTCGTTAAATAATTTCTCAAAATTTCTACTGAACATAATTTTATTTTTTACAAGTTTATTTCAGTACGGTTTTATACCAAACAAATGCCATTAAGGTCATATGTCATAAAAAAATACACAATTGTCAGTAAAATTGTCATAGTATGACATATTTATATTAAAAAGTATAAATTATGTCAGGGTTAAAGTTTTCAAGAGAGTTTTTAAAAGTTATTTTTAATAAAAAAATAACACAAGAAATTAATACGGGAGAAAGAATGAGTATGTCTGAGTTTATTGAAGAATGTTTAATAGATTATTTAGACATAAACTTATGTGAAATATTAGAAGAAAAAGTTTTATTAAATGTGAAATTGTTAAATGGTGAACCAATAATTAATGACGAACCAGATATTGTTTTTAACAATTATGTTTATGTTTATTTGAATCCGTTAAATAGATTAGAAGAAACTATAAAACTATTAATAGATGGTGAATTATTTGAATTTGATTATGAACCATTTTACGTAGGTAAGGGTTATGGGAATAGGATGTTAGAACATTTAAAATTATTGGATTCTGATGTAAACACAGATAAAAAAGAAAAAATAAAAATGATAATAGAGTCCGGCAATGACCCAATAATTAAAATCGTTAAAAATGAATTAACTAGTGTTGAGGCATTTAATTTGGAAAATATTTTAATCTCAAAACTTACTAATGTAAGTAATCTAATAGGTGGTAAAACTAAAAAAATAAAATATAAGGTAGAAAATTATAAGTCATCTTTAGAATATAATAAAAAGAAAAAAATAATAGATTTATTAAATATGGGTAAAAAAAATAGGGAGATCGCCTCCGAACTTAACATTTCTGAAAGAACAATTTATAGATTAAAAAAGGGGTTAAAAATTATTGGTGTTTAGTTAGAATATTGATTATTAAGATTTAATCATTTAACTTTTAAACAAATAAAAAAATTAAAAAAATTAAGATGATTGAATCATACGACGACATGGAAAAATCTAAAAATAAAAATACTGAATCAAAAACCAAAACACCTGTTTTAGACAACTTTTCAAGAGACCTTATTAAATTAGCGGAAGAAGGAAAATTAGACCCTGTTGTTGGTAGAGAAAATGAAATTAATAGAATTGCCCAAATTCTTTCAAGAAGAAAGAAAAATAATCCCATTATATTAGGTGAACCCGGTTGTGTTTTAGGCGATACTTGGATTGAAATTGAAAAAGTTTCTGACGCAGATAGTCACAATATTGAAACTATGTGATATTTATATAATGGGTGTGGTATATCCCACACCCTGTCTAACTTTATGATTATCAAAAAAAGAAAAAAAATATTATGTGAAATACATAGTGTTAAAGATTTTGAAAAATTTATTATTAACGAAAATCTTTACAAATTTTTTATAAAATTTGATTCATCAAATCAAGAAAAAATTCAAGAATTAATTTATAAAACAGAATTTCTTAACTATAAAAAAGTTAAACCAACTATCAAATCTATTTTAAATTATCCTGAAACGATATACAACCCAAATTTTTTGAAATTAATGGGTTGGGAAGAAAATGATATTGTAAATTTTATTTCATCCAAACAAAAAAATAATAGTGATAAGTTAGTGTCACTTAAAAAAAATAATCCTGAGAAGTTTAAAGATAAAACTACAAGTAATGTAGAATATTGGTTAAAAAAAGGATACGAATTAGATGATGCAAAAAATAAAGTCTCAGAAAGACAAAGTACTTTTAGTTTAAAAAAATGTATCGATAAATACGGTAAAGACGAAGGTGAAAAGATATTTAAACAAAGACAAAATAAATGGATTACCACACTTAAAAATAAAAAAGATTTTAAAGAAATACAAAAAAATAAAAACCCTTATAAATACGACAAAAAAAACTATAGATTAATATTAAAACATTCAAATTTCAAAGAAAAAATAAATAAAATTGTAAATTATTGTTTTAAATATGAAAATCTCCATGAATTTGCCGATTGTGTATTAAATAAAGACGACATAAAAAAATATTCAGATTTTGCACCATATATCAACAGTAAGATAATACAAAACTATTATAAGACAAATTCTATTGATTTAAAAAATATCATATACAGTAAATTAAATTTAAATCAAAATAAACAATATTATGGTATTTCAGTTTATCATAAAGGTATAAGATATAAAAGTGTTGGTGAGTACAGGGTGGCTTTATTTTTAGAAGAAAATTGTTTAAACTTTGAATACGAAATAAATTATCCTGAAAGTAATATGAAATGTGATTTTTATTTGTCGGATTTTGACATTTATATTGAATTGTTTGGACTTTTAAATAAAAAAAATATTGAAAAGTTAGACGATACTTTAGAGTTTTATAGAAATAAAATGATACAAAAAATAAATTTTTGTGAAGAAAATAAAATTAAAATGATTTATGATTTGGATCAAAATAAACTAATTGAAAAGATAAAAATATTATTATGAAAATTAAAATTGAAGAATTTTTTAACCTTGTAGAAAACGAAGGCGGAACATACAAAATTAAAACTCCGTCGGGTTATAAACTTGTTGGTAATTTATATAAAAAACAAAATAAAAATTGTTTTAAAATAAAACTATCAAACGGGTCTGAACTTTCAGGATCTGAAGACCATTTAGTTGAAGTTGGGCAAACAAGTGATAATGATTTTGTTGAATTTATGAATGATTCATATTGGTTAAGATTAAAAAATTTAAATGTTGGAAACTCAATTTATTTTGAAGATAATAACCTACATG
>Ga0194115_10000794_pt1 | contig 43769 bp, 42 predicted proteins | sample TA2MahsurfametaG_3_FD_148656 | JGI IMG/M metagenome (GOLD analysis project Ga0194115, IMG submission 148656) | Freshwater microbial communities from Lake Tanganyika, Tanzania - TA2015002 Mahale S4 surface | ecosystem: Environmental > Aquatic > Freshwater > Lake | place: Tanzania: Lake... | reverse complement strand
AGTCGATCCAACACGTCATTGCCAACACGGTAAGCTTGACGAATTCCTTTGTGTGCATCTTTTCGGAAAGGGAGGTTTCGAATATTTGCAGCTTCGAAGAGAAGTGCAGCGAGATACTGACTGTGAATGATACGCCGTCGTTACAAGAAAAAGATGGATTCTGTGATCGTCTCGATAACCGCAGATAAAGGCGTCTTCTGTGGTGGCTGACGAAAGAGCCGCGTGTCGTACGTCGTATGTCTGCACGATTCAGCTCCATTTGAAACATATGATACTCATAGTACATACAGTATTGACAGTGGCAGTGACTGTGACTGTGACATCCAGCCTCGTATCATAGGTACGTTAGTTGATTCTGATATGCGGACAGACGGCTGCCCTACCGTGATCCGTGATGGTGTCATGGATCATGGTCATGGACCTTCGGTTCTCCGGTTCGAAACCATCGATTGCTTGGAAACATAGGCACAAAGATCCTGGGAGCTTCATAAGAAAATGCAAAGACCACCACGAGGCAGTTCATCACTCTCGTTTTAGCGTCTTCTAACGTGAAGAGCTAGGACTCGAAGTACGGATCACATTGAGAATGTCTCAACCTGATCCAACTTTGCCGCCTACTGCGCCGTATCCTCCAATGCACATCACGTCGGCTGTCAAGTCTTCAATGGCCGTTGTCCCGCAGTATCGAATACAAGATGAAGGAACTAGCCTTGGAGGATATTCGCCTGTAGCGGATTCAAGCTTTCTTGGTGAGAATGAAGCGGAAATCCCCAGCGTGCATCGGTCACAGTACGCGGAAATGAGCTCGATTCCTACCCGTGCTCAGCAGGCCACGATTTCAAGAGTGAAGTTTTGTCTGAATGGTGTACTGGCGTGTATAAATGCAGCTGCTACCAAATCTAGTCCACCGGAAGAAGAAAGTCAGCGCAACCGAAAGATGGGGCCAGTGTTACTTGAACTTCGTCGCTTGGAACTAGGCGATCACGACGATGAGGATTTATTTAGAACGAAGACTATCGCTTTGTCAAGGGGGAATCCGCAGTTGGGCTCCAGCGTAGCGTCGACTTGCTTGGATTTACCAGTAGTCCAGCAATCCACAGCTCGGCTGTCTGTTGCTACCGGGTTGACGACGGGGATGCTTGCGATACATTCATTCTCCGAATGTCAGCGTGTCGATGAGCTACCCTTCTCGTCAAGTATCGAATATTATCACATTAGCCGTCACCATCGTCAATCTTCGGCCGTCAGTTGGAGGCCGAATCAATGCAACTATGTGGCTATTGGTCTGTTGGGAACTGGGAACCCGGGACCACAACAAGGGCCTCGTCGTGGCGGGTCCGCGTTACGAGGAGGCGGTGATCGTGAATTCTGCTGCTTTTTGTGGGACGTTGAAGCTTCGGCGGGAAAGAAAAACCCATCACCGATATCAAAGCTATCACACAATACTCCTGTGGCGTCGCTTGCTTGGGTCATGGATGGTCAATCGTTAGCAGTTGGGACATATTCCAGAACCGTTCAGCTCTACGACATGCGTCTATCGGGAACGAATGTTCCTCCCCTATCAGCTTTCGCTCACAATTTTGGAGTACACGGCATTGAAGTGAATCCACATAACCCGGTAAGCGTATGCCTAGATCTTTCATTCGCTTCCTTGCAGACGTTTGAGCTCATCGTCTTCTCCCTCAGAACATTATGTGCACCTTCAGTCGCTCGACAGGCGAGCCTGTAAAGCTCTGGGATGTTCGAAGAATGGATTCGTCCACTAGCGAAATCAAAGCCATCGGTCTGGCGAGTGGAAAATTATCAGAATACGTGAATGATCAGGCGAAGGTACAGACGGTTCGATGGTCTGCAGCCGAACCTGGCGTTCTAAGTGTGGCGATTGGAAATTCGGTCCAGGACTATGATACGTACTCAGGTTCTCGTCCTGTCCTAATTCGGGCCAGTCACGCCAAACAAGATATCCTGGACTTTGCCTTATCTAGTAACTCTTCTAGCATCCTTTTGGACGGAGGAGCGAAATTTGACATGGCTTTACCCGATCGTCTGTCAACTGCTCTATACTCTCGACGAATGATCGCTGTTCTGAGTGACCGATCGCTTCGCGACTTGGAAAAGAATGGCGGTTCTTCGCCTGTTGCCATCTCTCGACGTGATGGCCGTTTAGTCCATACGTTGGGATCAACCGTTTGGGTTGGATCAACCACTTCAGGTCCAGCTGCCATGGAAAAATCGGAAGCCGGGACAGACGAAGATATCTCAGCAACGATGATGCGAAGGGCTCGGTGCTTTCGTGTTTCACGTTATTCAATGAACACATCACAGAACATCAAGGTCAGTGCCCAAACAGCAGCAGTCGGCCTAGGTCTGGTTGTGCCACGTAAACTTACCTTCTTTTTTTAAACCCAAGATGCTAGCAGAAGAAATGCCGTCGGGCATGGGCGTATCAACGGATACCCCAACTTCCAGTACATCACTGTATCATCTCTGGGTTTGGATCGAACGTGTGGATGCACTTTCATCAAAGTTGGACGAGACTGAAACGGAAGTTTTCTGGCCTGCTCGAAGCCTTTTGGACAGTGGAGTCCAGTCTCTCCTCCATCAACGGGCTGAGCAGGTCGATACTGTCTCGATCTCTGATACTTTAGCCTGCAAAGTTTACTGCAGCACACCAAGGAGCTTGGCGCTGACGTCCTGTGGTTGGGCCGGTAAATTTGGTTTGGACGTCGTTCTTGCCGATTGTGAAGCTCTGGGAGAGTACGAACGATCGGCAGCACTCGCCGTGTGGCACGGCGACGTCAGTACTGCAGTGGAAGTGCTCCATCGCGCTTCAGCAGCCGTACGTGATCACCTGATCAGCTCCACCGTGTCTCCTCAATATGCGGAAACCCTTGACCTCATCGCCATGTGTGTGGCTGGATTTGGCGGGACGACAGCTTCTCAGCAAATTGTGTGGCGAAAGGCCTGTTCAAACCTACTTAAACGGCCTAGTCTGACGAATTCAGAGGCCAAGGAGAGCGGCATCGTTTATCTCCGCGCTATGTGCACCTTCTTGCTCAACGTTGGCACCGACACAACCTTTGAGTATATTCTAGGGAATGACTACTTGGCGTATAGTGACCGCATCGCATTCGCGTGTAGATTTCTTGATAAGCAGAGCTTGGAAGCATATATCTCGATTTGCCTGGAGAAATGCCAAAAAGTCGGGAACGTGGAAGGTCTTACAGTCTCGGGAATGTCTAAAGGCGGAATCAAGATTTTGCAGGCGTACGTCGACCGCACCTCCGACGTCCAAACGGCAGCTCTGGTTGTAAGCAGAGTTCTACTGCCACAAGACTGGGTAGAGGAGCGGAAAATTTGTATGGAGTGGGTCGAAGCTTATCGTGGTCTCCTAAACAGTTGGCAAATGTGGCAAAGCAGGGCTATGTTCGACGTTGACAGATCAGATGCGCTGCGACGAATGAAGACCAAGGGCATTGACGTCGGGACCGCTCGACGCATGCAGAACCGACGACAAGGATCTCGAAATGTTGATCTCGATGTGATGGCATCCATTCCGGCCGCACTGGATGCTCGTTGCAACTATTGTTCGTCGCCCCTAGGGCTTAAGCGTCATGAAGGGAACGCTAACCAGTGGTTGTCGAAAATGAACACTGTCCTCTCGTGTTGCCCACAATGCCGAAAGCCGCTCCCGAGATGCGCTGTATGTCTCCTGGGTCTTGGAGTGCTGAACCCTTATACACAGCTAACACGAGAACGATCCCGCCCTGTCTCGCGAAATCCAATGAACGGACATGACGATCTTGGAGCACTTCCGCTCGCCGAGTGGTTCACTTGGTGCGTCAAGTGTAAACACGGTGGTCATGCACATCACCTTGTCGGATGGTTCGCAAACCATGAAGTCTGCCCAGTCGCCGGTTGTGAGTGCCGGTGTCAGTTTGATGGCATACAAAAACTTTGCCGGCCGGCATTGACAAAGGAACAACAGGTGATAGATCTTGATAACTAATGGCTTGATACCTGGCACTTAGATTATCCACTAACCAGCCACAGATCTGTGTGTTCAGACTAGCAGTAGCCTAAACGTGGAATCAATTGTCTATTCCAAGACATTCCATAATTGTCTTCAAAGTCCGTGAGGCGATCTCCACTTGCTTCTTACTCTCATTCAGGTACTTTAGAACCTCGTCCTTACCGCCACCAGGGTTATATTCACCGAACTGACTAATGAATGCCATGGAGTTGCTCATGGTCATAGCTGAGTTCCAGTCTTCTGAGGCCTCGAAAAAAGCCTCTAACTTATCAGGATCCAAATCCATGTTCTTCACTTTCGCAAAAATCTTTTCGACTTGAAACAATGGGTCGGTAGTACTGCGCAAACCAAGGGCTAAGGAGAAAATGTGATGATGCAACAATGAGCACATAGCACTTCGTCGAGGACCGCATATGCCATCACACACAAGGTCACGTACCTTTGCGAATTGGTTCGGCATCACGCTTGCATTCACCGCCGTTCTCGCGGCACACGGTCGTTTCTTGCTCAAAATTGGCCAAAAGGTACTCGATCTGCTCGTAGCCTTTTCGGATGCGAGCCAATTCCTCCGGAGTTGGCATGGTGGCTGCACCAAACGCAGGTCGCCCCTGCATCGCGACGATGATGCCCAGGGAAGCCGGGATCACTGACTCGACTAAATGTCGTCTATTCAATTGGTTGAACAACTCTGTCTCGTGTCGCATGTCACCGAACGAAGGCGCGAAGGCCAACACGCTCGGCACCAGTGTAAGGGGCAGGATGGCCATCGTCTTCATTTTCCTGTACTACAGCTCGAGGGTTCACGCTGTGGATAATGTCTGTGATGCTGAAATGGCAGAACTGCGATGACGACATAAACGTCCAACGAAGCGAGAATGATGGCAGACAAAAATTTTGCGACCAACTGCTGTAAGTTAACTTTTTTGGGAAATTTAGCTTCGTCGATATATAGGTAGTAGGGTATACCGCATCAGACGTCAGAGTAACAAACTGTCAGATGACAGTGATGAAGGGGATAGCCCCAGTACCGTACCGGGGCTAGCGCATACCGCCACGATACCGACACTTAAGAGACATCATTTTTTCACCCCAAATTGTCTCTGACCACAAAATTGAATTTTGGATTGTGGATACGATTCTGCTCTGCCCTCCGCCCGTTTCTTCAATGATTTCACGAAGTCAGAATGATCGGGCATGGTACCGGTAAAAGTTACCTTGCTCCGACCAGCACTTGGAGTGAAAAGGTCAAAGCGTTCCTCAGCTCGAACAAGGCAAGAGGAGGAGCACAAAGCGACTAGTTCATGACTACTGGCCCTTATGTTTCAGGATCTGAACACTATTCTCATTGCCAAACCCGCTTTTCCGAGCGACTTCCAGCTGCAGCTGGCCTCCTCCCAATCTTGATCTACTGGGAATCCCTACGCCGAGATGTCATTTCATTGGAGATTCTTGAGAAAAGGGCTTCTACCATCCAGCCTGCACATTAGTCGATGGAGAAATCCGTTGCTGCAGTCTTTGTCAAGTGCACCTGGGAACTCAGTTACCTACGACAGCGGCGCAGTTCGTTCTCATCCGATTGGTCTGTATCGCCTCTTGAGTGCTCAAGACCGAGATTTTCTCGCAGAGCAGCGACAGTTGGTGGCCGAGTGCAAGGATCTTGCTTCACAAGTTTTTGCAGGGGCCGATACAAGGACGACTGTTTTGTCTCAGCTGGAAACATCAAGATTCCTCAACTTGGAGTCTACATATTCAGTTGTCGTTGCGGGTGAATTCAACGCAGGCAAGTCGTCGCTAATAAATGCTCTTTTGGGACAAAGGAAGCTAGAATCTGGAGCATTGCCCACGACGGACTGTATAACTGTGGTGGCTGCCGCTGACAGCATGGAAGGATCGTTGCCGAGAGGGGTGGTGTGGCAGACGATTCCCGATTCACCTCTATTGGAAGACTTGACTCTGATTGATACGCCTGGAACCAATTCAACCTGGCTGGAGCATACCGATCGAACGCTAAGGTTACTTCCGTCCGCAGATCTAATCCTCTTCGTTACCTCGGCAGATCGACCCTTTACTGACTCCGAACGAACTTTGCTGAAGGCTATTCAAGAATACCGAAAGACTATTATTATCGTGGTGAACAAAATGGACATTCTCGAAGCGGATGGAGGAGAGCATGGAAAGGACTCCAAGCAAGCCGTTTTTGATTTCGTAATGGAAAGATCGATTGAACTGCTGGGAATTCGGCCCATGGTCATTCCCATTAGTGCACGACAGGCGCTATCTGCCAAGCTCATGGCAAGGACAAACGACCCGTCTCACTCCAGTGTATGGCATCGGAGTCAGTTCGGTCTGTTGGAGGATTTTCTCAAAAGCTCACTTACCTCCCGAGCCAAAATCAGATCCAAACTTTGCAATCCGATTGGAGTCTCTGAAGGAGTTATGAAGCAATGCACAAAATTTCTCCACGACCTGCACGCGGAGCTTCAATCAGATATTGCAACCCTAGCTGTGATTGAATCACAATTCGAAGGATGGAGAAAGGAGCTCGCGGCCGATTTGCTAGTTTTTCAGCAAGGAACAAGTAATGCTTTGAGGAGCCAAGGCGAATTGCCAACACTGCTACTGCGTCGAATGAGTGTTTCAAACTTTTATCACAGTCTCCTCATCGACCGGACTCGCTTTGACGAAGAGTGGAATAAGGTTGAGCTTGTGTTGGCATCTTGCGGCCCAGAACAGGTGAAGGAGAATATTTTGGCCACAGTGCACGAGACAGCGTAAGGCAATGTGTTTTTGCGGCTCGCATTGGTCTTGAACGGATCAGACTTGTCTCTCTAATCTCATCGTTCATTACTTGCAGCGAAGCGGTGGCAACGCGGAGCCGAGCACAGGGTCAGTCCGTCATTGAATACCTAGGCACGCGACCCGCCATGAAAAATCAAAGTCTCATTGGTAAGGTAACAGGTGCGTCTCGGTTCGAAGATATACGGAAAAGTCTGACCGAACGACTTTCCAGTGCCGTCAATGCGACTTTACGAACCAGCGAAGAAATGGAGAAAGAAGAGGTATTTTCAACTCTGCGACATACCGCAGCACTCTCCGCCGGTCTTCAATTGGGAGCGGTCGTATCCGCTTCGGCGGCGTACTTAAGCGTTGTGGACCCTTATCCCGGGATTGTTTTTGCCTTCTCCCTCGCGCTAAGCAGCGGTGCGTCTTACTTGGTGGGAACGTCGCGATTCACTCGGACATATAGAATGAAGTGGTCGGATCGAGCGGAGCACCTTGAGGCCGCCCTGGTGATGATTTGCGCTCACGAACTCGAGCGCGTTGATCGTCGCGTTTTGGACGGTGTTGGTCCCTACACTCGCTACGTGGACAGTGAACAGGACAGGATATCTACTCTACGTGAACGATGCGAAGGACTTGCTACTGCCTTACACAACCTTCGACACAGAATATCTAAGCTTTCGTAACCTTCGACTGATTTCCACGTCGCTGTTGGTTCAGAAACAGTTCAAACAGACCATTCAGTAACTCACCACTGTCTACCACCATTTGATCGAACAGTCATCTGGAAGGACGCCAACTGTTGGTGCAATCATGGTTTTCCCATGAACTTCATTTGGCGATCCAAAGCACTCCTGCAACTGGGGAGCGATTGCGTAGCCATTTTCAACGTACCAATCGATCAGTCTGCCAGATCCATTGTCGTCCGCTACCAGAACAGTGAAATCAAACCCTTGGTAGGCGTGAATAAGCGAGAGTACATCTAGAGCTAGGACACCGACATTCTTTTTCCTGTACGATTCTTCGACAAACATATAGATGATGGCTCCAACTCTCACGATACGCTGTGGGTCGATCCCGTAAATTTCGTGGACAGCCTGTTGCATAGGCGGGATGGACGGACCAGATTCTGTTGTGAAACCAAATCGAGCGATTCGGCGATACGCAGACGATGAATCTGGTCGATAATGGGCCTCAAGCACGGCTTGACCACCCTTGGGGCATAGAACCAAAGGAAGGGGTTTCCCCATAACTTTGCAGTCTAGCCGAATGAGATTTGAAGCTAATCGCAGCCAAATCTTCCTTAGGTAAGAAGTTCCAGGCGTAGGCCGAACCTTCCAAACAATGTCTGAATGCTGCAATTTCGTCTCAACGCTTTCCCGGCACGGGATTCCCTCGAATCTGGGCTTGCCTGCCGCTCGATACTGCCTATGCTGATCAACCACGAAGGCGTTAACAACCAGCGTCGAAATCACTGCGATGATGAGAAACACGAATGCAACCTTCATAATTGCGATGTCGTCTGGCCCAACCAACGATAGATTCCCATTCATGTCCACTTCCATAGACCGCTACATGATGGCACAAGGAAGGAGTATACTTCCGTCTTGATCGTCCGATCCATCGCTCACCGTCGGTACACTTGCTCTGCCAGGTGTAACTGTAAAAATATTAGGGTAGCAAACTTCAATAGGTTATGAGTGCCGAAATCGACACTACAGACGAAAGAAGCTCGGCCATCTCAAGGTGCCATTAACTCTGTGCCGAACAAGTGAGGATATATGCATACATCATAACTGTAAACACACTCTCTCTAGAGACGTTGTGCAAAAGATGGCAGTTGCCGCAGCGTTATAGATGGTTCATATGCGAGTTATTCGATCGACGACGAATATACGCTGGCAGCAAGCTATGGGATACACTACCTTCTTTTCGGAGCGACTGAAATGTTGATTTCTTCATTGATACTCGACAGCTCTTATATACATGGTGAACCCATTCATTTAACGGTCTATGGACGACGCGAAAAAACTTATTCGACTTCCCTTTCTGACGTTCATGTACAATAACCCTAGGCAAGTGGCAGTTGTGCGTACCATAGCAACGTCGTCGCGATTTGCGTCCGTTGAACGAGATATGGTGACTAGACGAACGGATCGTCTTCTCAAAAGTCAGCCACCGCATTGGGCAAGGGCAACTTCACATACACTTACAGTTAGTGTCAGTTCTTCACTCGTTCCTTACAGTGTACCAAGCAAGAAGGGAACAGAGCAACCATCATACACGAATATGTCTCGCCTTCCCGGTGGCATCGACAGTGAAGTGCCCCATGAACAAGATGAAGAAATCTCTCTTTGTCTCGAAACCTTAACGGTCGATATCGGCGAACCTTTGGCAATGCAACAGCACACGAATGGTGAAGCCCGTTCCGACGTACAAGAAGCGGAAATCGTCCCGGATCGCTCAATTTTAATTGCTGACAGCGAAGATGACGTGAGACTGCCCGATAAAGAAGATAGTCGATATCACCCAGAGCTGACCGGAATGGAAGGCGTACAACAAGAGTACGACCTTGGATGCAGCGCGGAAATGATTGTGTATCATACTGACCAGAAATCCAAGGTAACAACACGAGCGCATGAATTAGAAGAGCTACGACGCAGGAATTTGGCGTCTCAAAATGGTGAGCCACGAGTAACTCAACAATGCACTCTTTCGCGTGTTCTTACAATTGTCTCAAGCCTTTCCCTTGATCCTTTTCAGCCGTGAAAATCAACAGCACATACTCGCGAGTTTCCACCGACATTACTACCTTTCAAAGGCGACAACGCAGATTGAACGAAGAAATACGGGAGCATGAAAAGTTAGCTATGGATGGACTACACGCCTACCGATCCGATGATCAGTATTTCTTGGAGTTAATGAAGCGCCTTGGTCGCACGAAGAGGTACCGAAATCGAGATGATAGTTGGCCTGACCTCTACAATACCATGATTGATTCCAGCAGCATCGAAAAACCCCTTCTTATGGAGTATTTCCAATGCAGTTCACGAGCCCTTCATCGCAGCAAAACCGAGGCTGAGAAAAAAGACGAAACTACGACCAACAGTCCCGCCGAGAAGTCGCACATCGACACCGACGAAACCTACACGGATGTCTTCGAACTCAAGGGTACATTCGGCGATTCGCAGGACGCGGTCGACGAAGATGCCTCGTCACGTAGCACGTTCGAAAAGAGCGTTACGAACCTGCAGATGGCTACATCTAGGTGTAGAGCAACTAAGTCCACAACTGTCGAAGAGAAGCTGCCCGTAGCGCTGAAACGTGTTCCACTCTATATCCGCAAACCGTCGGTAGGAATCCAGTCTGCCCCCCTAAGTTGTGGACAAGTCATCACATGTACAAGCAAGTACATTCCAAACCTTCATTTGAAACGCGGTGCTTGCGAGCGCTGCTTATATTGGGCCACAACTGAGGAAAAGGCTCGTTTTGTGGAAACTGGCCACCATCTGCGCATTATGATGGTCCGCGGTGGCTGTAGCAAGGATTGCGCCGTCTTTCCTCGACAACCAGATGAGCACCCAGTACGATTGTGCAAGAGGTGCTTCTATGACACACACAGGCTTTCGAATCAGTTTTGCTCGCAGGCAGAACTGCGGCTACTATGGAGTAACTCCTGTGCAGAGAACCATCCGCGATACTCAAGATGAGATAATCGTAAACGATAGCATTAGAAGACATATACATCGTTCCTCCAACAATTTAATCCCTAAATTGGTTCACTCTTCCGTCTTGGACTTTTTCAGATTCGCTACGTCCCCGGTCTCTCCTTCTGCATTTCTTTTCTGAGTTTTCTTTTTCTTGACCATCATAGGCTTCGCTTCAGTAGAGTTCGCCATCGCAGATGCAGAGCTGCTAGTGAAATCTCCCCCAAAACCTATTCGGGTGGTAATTCCGTCTTCGGATTCAACGACGGCCCTCTGGGCTTTCCACTTCATTTCGGCCGCCTCACGTACAGCGCGTTGTGATTCTTCTGACTCACGAACGGTTTCTTGAATTTCTTCCAGAAGTTCGACAAGATGTGCGCACAGCCGTGTATCCATGGTTGCTACACTATCTCGCCAGACTCGGAGGGTCGAACTTGCCTCGACAGACGCAAGTTGGGCATCGTCTAGGCCAGTGGTCTTCAGCCCACCCGTCCCTGCCGTAGCGCCAAAAATCAGGGAGTCCTCGACACCACACAAGTGTGCAATTTGCCCACACAAGGTTCGGGCGCATTTAAGATACCAGGACACTCCCTGTAGACAATGCTCTTGAGCCGTTCGCAGAATATCTTGGGTCAACTCTTCGTTGCTAGTATTGAGTTCAGTGGATTGACTCAAATGACTCAAACCAAGATTGTATTGGACGTCGGCAAGTTGCCGGTCGAGAGGCGGGAGATGTCGCTGGCGCAATTGGAGACATTGGGTGTAGTCCGGGATTGCGTCAGCGTAACGGCCATTCCAGCGCTGCAGATCGGCTTCGCGAAGAAGGATCTGTGCCAAGTCTAGCTCCAATCGGGATCGTTTGTCTGAGTTTGGGTTGGTCACAGTCAATAGCGACTCCGTGATGGTTCGCGCCGTTTCGAGATTTTCCCAAGCGATTTCCATGTCTTCGACGTCATGAGATTCCGACGGATTGGCATCATCAGTCTCGGGATCCCCCATAGTCATTTGGGTGTCACTGGATTCTTCGATTTGATAAAGGAGGGTGGTCCCGTATAGGTAGTGCCAAGGGGCCATGCACTCATGCAAGTCTACATTGTCGACATCAAGGCAAGTTAGGACAGCCTTGTATTCTACAATAGTTGCTTCAATCAACTCAAGGGCTCTTTCGAAGTCACCACTACTCAGGAGCGACTTTGCGAGTACATATTGTTCCGAAGCTTGTACCGATTCATAGCTAGGCGCGATGGGTTGGATGTCTGTGACATTGTGTTGCTTGGGCGAGGCGATCTTCCGGGATGTGGATTCTTCGTTTTCCACTGCTGCGTGGGCTTCTTTCGGTTCGGTGGCAGTTCCTTCCACTGAACAGTGAATTTCCTTGCTGGAAGGAGAAGTTTTGGCGTCTGGGGCTGCCATGGTTACGGTAGGCCGGCTTTACAATTGATGCGGAAATGTGGTCATCGGGTCGGCTCCGTCCAAAAGACGAGGAATTGTCCACTGTTCGATACTGGCGCCCCGACATGGTCGGCGCTGTGTCCTTTGTACCACGGGCAACGCCGGGCTGCGCGGTTTCATCCCTGGGTCCGGCGTGATTGAAATCCGCGCCCAAAAATCCTGAAGATCGAAATACGTACCTTCGTACGGAAAATAGTACTGGACAAGAACCGTAGGCGACTCTACGATGACTGGGTGTATCCCCCCCTAACATGCCACCACCGGTAAGAACAAAAGAAATAGTAAACGCCGACGGCAAAATGGAAAAGTTAGTGGAACTACGACTGCGTCGCAACGTTACCCTCAACAAGAACAACAGCATGAGCTCAGAAGACCCTTCCAGTGCTTCCCTGTCGGAAGCTAGCTGCGGGGTCCAGCTCGAGGAAGAGCTTCATTCAGATTGTTCTCATGATCGGATGACTCTGTCGGCCAAGTATTTACATGAGAATCGTGGGAAGGTGAGACTGGGACTTGATTTCCTGCGCAATGTGTTTCATGTCGTGCTGAGCTGTTCCGTCTTTTTCTCACGCTTCCATCGGCGCATCAGAGAGACCTTGTCCGCCGCCTTCGGCGAGTTGTCCAGGTCCTTCATGAGGACGAGTCCATAGAGCCTGACTCGCCCGACTTTCCCGGTCTACCAGGCCTCTGTCAGGCCCTCGTCACTTTTCTCCCTCACCGGGACAAAGAAGTAAGACTCTATACCATTTCTGCATGCATGGAACTGTTTACTGTTTATGCACCAGATGCACCCTGGAGTACGCAAGAAGTATTTGAAATCTTCCATCAAACGATCCGCCAGCTTGCGAACTTGGCTCACACTACCAACCGCCAAAGCCCGCACTTCAACGACTATGAACGAATCCTAGACTTGCTTGCTCAAGTCAAGATAGCTGTCATTCTTGTAGAAATGGCAAAGGAAGATGACCACCGGGACGAAGCCCTTCCGTTACTGTCTGATCTGTTTAAGACGCTACTACATTCCGCCCGACAAGAACACCCACCTCAGATCCCAGAGCTTATCCAGCAGACGCTTAGTGGCTGTTTGGAGGAATTTCAGGACGGAATGATGCTACCAGTCCCTCTTCTTGACGAACTATTGGTATGCGTCGGACAAGGGCCACGTATCTTGGTGATTAATCCCGCAAATGCGCATCGTAAGAACCCAGCTATGCTAGAGCAGACAAACCCAAGCTTCCTGGTGGCATCGTCAGTCATACAATCATCAGTGGACCGCCTCGCTACGCCTATTGCAGCAATCATTAATGGACTTCTCAACAACGACTCGCGACTAATGGAGGAATCAAATATATCAACAAGGCCAACCAAAGAACTTGGAAAACCGATAATCCAAGATCAAGACGTTTCTTCGGATGTCTTTAACATTATCTATGAACTGCACCGCGTGGCACCCACAATCTTGACTACCGTCATTGGAACACTCGCGACCTTTCTGGATTCCTCCCAGCAAGACCAACGCCAACGGGTAGTAGACTTGCTCGGACAACTTTTCGGTCAACAACCCAAATTCGCACAACAGTTTCGAGTTTGCTTCAGACAGTGGGTCGGCCGTGCCAAGGACAAAGCTCCGGAGATTCGAAGTATGATGGTACGCCATTTGCTGCAGCAAGGTTTGATGTACACACCAGGGTACGACTCCATCTCCCAGGAGACGCAGGCTGCCCTTCAATCTATGCTCTTGGAAGATCCCGATCCCCAGATTCGACTTGCTTGTATTCACGGGGTCTGTGACCACACTTTTGCATATCCTACGACCGTTTCCGCCGATTTGCTGTTTAGCCTGGGCCACAAGACGGGAACGAAACAGAAGCAAGAGCGGAAGGATGCTGTTACGGGATTGGCCCAAAACTACTTTCAGCATTACATACAACAACGTCTTGGAAAACTATTGCAAGAAGGAGAAGACGCATCTGTCCAAGATATTCAAAAAATATTGGAAGACACAAAGCCGCTTAATACCGTGCAACAAAATTCTCTCATCAAGTTTGAATGGATCCCAAACAAGGTATTTGAAGCAGCTTCCTTTCAGGACGATTTCGACCTCAGTATGCGTATCTGGCAGGCCATGGATGATGTAATGCTGGGATCCGAACTGTCCGCAAAGCGAAAGTTGTCATCGACGGCCAGGGCTGTGGGTCTCGCCGTTATTCTGGAAAATTTAGAGGAAAATTCTTTGGCATGGCTGGGAGAACTTTTGCGGGAACGGTCTCGACTTCAAAGAAAATTGATGGAATACATGGATGCCCGCGCCTTGATTCGATCGTATCAGCCAGGTACGTGCTGTATGCAGTTACGCTGATTTTGATTCAAGTATGGACGATTCGCTGACGCGGGTTTTCTTTACGTTATCACAGGGTCCGAAGGCCATCTCACGGCAAATGCCAATGCAATGGATATTCTGGAAGGAGTGGCAGCTTTTGTCAATATCTCGGCCAGCACCGCTGGAGAACGCAACCCCTTGCTCCTGAAGTTTCATGGTATTCGAGACAAGCATATCTTTCGAATTCTAACGGGCATAGCCAGTTGCACGCACTCCATCAAGTCACGACTTCGTGCGGTCGAAGAACCGGCGAAGCGACTCAAGGATCATGGGGATGTCATGTTGAAATTTGTGCGAACCTTAGTGCGGAAGTGTGCAATGGGAGACTTCATCAACCAAGACATCATTCGCCGTTGTGTCTCGCTCGCGAAAGAGTGTGCAACACATGATCGCTGGGATTTGTGCCGAAAATTTCTTTACTGTGTACAGTTCGCATCCGAGCATTTTCCGGAGGTCTGCGCGGACGGGTATTGCTTCAAGCATCTGGCTGATCTTTTTTCCATGTGTCGGTCGACGAAGCAGAGGCGCTTGAACGATGTGGTCACGAGCCTTAGTGTAATCACTGCCAGGGCTGCCACGAAGAGCCAGTCGCAGGATTTGGACTCGAATTTTTATGAAGAGCTCCTTCGTCTTTGCAAGGACGGTACACCACAGCAAGCAAGTCATGCTGTCAAGGCTCTTTCTGCCATGATAAAAGTCAGTCCTGAAGATTCTCCACCCAATATCGACTCACTGTTGAATTCTCTTAGCAGCCCCTCTGCACTCTCCCGAACGGCCTCATGCGAGCGTGTTATTTCTTCTCTCGCAGCTCTTGCCCAGTTTGCTGAGGCTGCTCCGCTGGCTATGACATCGCTTCGAGGCCAACAGGCAGTCACATTTGCTCTAGAACATGTCCTTCTAGGACGGGGGGATTCCATATCGGATCATGAATTATCGTGTAGCGACAACGAAATTGAAGTTCCAAGCAAGAAACAGCGAAGATCCTTTGCGATGGCCCAACGTGCACGTGACAGCAAGAACTTGAGTCCAGGTGGTGGCCACGATCTTTTGGATGACAAAGGTCTTTCTTCGACATGCCGCAGGTTGTGTGGAGCTATCGAATTCTTGACTTCGTATACTCGAGCAACGTGCTTTGCCATCAACGAGGCCCTGTCTCGCGCGGCCACCACCGTACCTTCGCATCCTTCTGATACGATTGAAAAGATCTTTGAAACACTTGTGAAGATACTACGAGATCAGGGTGTACCCCCGACCAGCCGTGATCGTCATGACTGCAACGGGCGACAAGATCGAGCAGCCCTTCGTCAGTGCTCTGCAATAAATCTTCTTCGTCTATGTGATCCTCGGGTAGGGCTCGATATCAAGTACCTTGCGACACCACGATGGCACATTCTTGCTGGAATCTTCCTAGACGATGAACGAGCAGTTCGAGAGAAAGTCATTTCCGAGTTTGGTTTAATGCTGACTGGTCAAGGCAAATATGGCAAGAGTGGCGGCTTCGGAATGGCCATGCCACCAAGACCAAAGTTCTTCGCTTTGCTGGTCCTCTGCGTAGATGGCGAAAACGCCACTAGCAACGGAAATGCTGCCAGTATCGGAAAGCTTGCCACTCATACGAAAATGAATGCGTTGGCTTGCGTCAATGCGATGCGGGCGAAGTTCGAGGTCGAGGCAGAGCAGGCCCGTGCCAATGGTGTGGCTGCAGAGCAACTGTTCGAAAGAGGAGGGATGAAGTTCAGCTTGATGCCAGAGTATGTCGTTCCATACGCGTTGCACCTGTTGGCATTTCGAAAGGAGACGCCGATGTGGCCTTCGACTGCCGGTAGGGAAGGAGACGACGCCGTTGGTGACCAGACATACGATTCAGGATCAAACGAAGTTCAACATCGGTTGCTGCGCAAGCGTCTCAAATGGCTCTTTGATCCTCTCATCCACTCATTGGGAGACAATGCCGACAACATTTCTTTCCTAATCAGTTTGTCGACAAAGCTTGCCCGATTTGCTCCGACTGGGCTTTCTCCAACTGCGTTTCACGATGCGGTCGCGTGTGGTCGGCTTCAAGTCGTTTGCGATGCGTCAAGATCGGTCCTGATGACACTCTATGTCAAGAAGGACATTAATCTAGCGCCGTTTCCTGGCCAGATAATGATTCCAACCATGTTGTACACGAAACAGCTTACCAAGGCTGTGGCACCTAGACTCTTCGCATCAACACTATCACGGCACTCCCCTGGAGAGGCGAGCCGTGAGCCTCGTAAGCCCTTGGTTCCATCACGTGATGATAAGACTTGGACCAACGATGTGGCTGATCGCAGCCTTCGTTCGCCGAGGAAGAGTCTAGAGACTGGAGACATTTCGCTGCATATCAATCCTAAACGAAAGCGTCATCCTTTGTCGGAGATTCAAGCTGTTGGGAGCTTCGGAGCGTTATCGCCAGTCGAGAGAAGGTTGTCGACCACTGAGATCTCAAGGGATCTCTTGGACAGTGGGGAGAAAACTCGAGGCTCAACTCCCCCATCAGCAGTCCGCGACATGACCTTCGGAACTTCTGCCTCGACGCCAAACATACCCCTAAGTGCTTCTGTGACACAATCTCCATCATCAAAGACGTCAGACGGTACGAGCAATGCTCAGACGAGGCGAAGTTTGCGACTGTCGAACTCATATCCGAAGAACTCCAAGCCGATCGAGACCCAAAGAGTTGATGCCAACTCCGACACCGAAAAGAACGAAAAGCCCACTACTAAGGTCGTCTCTCGTAAGCACTTACTTCCCGAAAAGTTCAAGGCTTTACATCTTCGCCGCATTGAGGATGTAGCCCCTGTAGCTTTTCAGTCGCGCAAACGACTATCACTGAACGCAGAGGAAGATCTGGACTTTTCGGAGCCAGACCGAAGTTCCAAGCGCAGGATCCAACCAGCGACAAACAAGAACAACGAAAACCGGCCTCAACCGCGTGCTTCTAAACGTAGCAGCAAAAGTTGAGTGCTGTGTTGTCTTCTGGCTAGGGCGATACTCTCTTTTCAGGCATCAACATTTGCTAGTTGTCCGTCTCAGTTTGCTCGAACATATTCATGGTCATCCAGTCTGCACTGCCACGCAATGCTGTTTTGCACTAACAGTAAATGATCACGCAGCTTGATAGCCCGGAAAGTCTTGAATCAAATTGAGATCGCGTAACAGAAGGAGTAGCCTCGTCTAGATTTTACGTTTAGATTAGCGCTCAATCTGGTGTCATTGAATCGCCATTTCGAGGCATACTGGATTGCTCTTTCGCTCGTGGCACAGAAGCGTGCACTTAACGCTTGACGGAACCAGCGTAGGGATGCGATGTTTATGTAGGACCACATATATCCTGAGTGTCTTGCTCACGCGACGAGTCCTCCTTTCAAGCACAAGTAGCTACGGTATGATGCCTTTCCATTTCTATCGTCAAAGTCATACAGGAATGAAACGCTAGTCGATCCGTTGGACTAAAAATACCGACGAAACGACGGATCCACCCTGGTATCCGCCGAGATGCCGGCAATGCATCACTGTCAAGTGAAAGTGGCGGGATCCCGCGCAGTGTCGCGCCATTCGGCAAACCATGATTTCGAACAGTGTACTTAAGTGCTGACTCGCTCTCTGTTCAGAAGTAATGACTACGGTACGCTCGTAGGAACGGCTCGACTGCCTCGCAATGAATGAATTCTGGTGTCGCCCGCCGTTCGACGATGTTGTGTTTTCAAAGTTCGACGCTTCAGTGGGAAGCATCCATGGCGTTAACAGTCTTGATGCAAGCCAGTGACGGGACATTCCATCTGACATTAGGCTGAGAGACAAAGAATGAATGAAGCAATGCCAGTCGAAGGCGTTTCGTCGTCTGCAAAAGAGAGCATTGCAATCAACGGAGATTCGATGCCGCATCAGCCCGTAGACGAAAAGAAGGAAAGTCCTTCAGCCGACGGTTATAATCCAAGCGAGCTTCCTTCAATGCATGGGACACCTCAGATGATGAACTGTATACCTCCATCTCAGGTGTACGTTGATATGGCGTATCGCGGCATGTCAGGCTTCGATTCGCAGTTTCAAGCGCTGGGGGTGCATGATGCTCATGATTCGTCCAACCATGAAAGTTCCGATGGCAACGACGCTTCTGGTGAAGGAAGCAACGAAGAAGATACAGTCAAGCTCTTCATCGGGCAGGTAAGCAGCCAGTAAACTCAGTTCTTCCATCGATATGCAAACATGGCATTCTTTTTTCCATGTATCCCGTGAGAGCATTCCGGACGTTAGCAAATTTCGCGTACTCACCGGCAACCCGTCTTGCCATCATCCAGGTTCCACGCCAAATGAGTGAAGAGGACATCTTTCCTACCTTTGATCCCTTTGGCCCCCTCAAGGACGTATCAATCATTCGAGACAAACATACGGGTCTTCATCGTGGCTGTGCTTTCGTAACCTACTGGTCTGCTGCAGATGCCGAAAGAGCCCAAGAAGCGCTTCATGACAAATTCACATTTCCAGGCGCTCGAAGACCGGCACAAGTTAAACCAGCGGAACCACAACGTAAGTATTGTGCAGCTCCTCTCATGATACGCTTTGTGGGTTGAAACCCAAACACGATTACACTAATGTTTGATGTAGTTCCAGAAAACAAACTTTTCGTTGGAATGCTTTCAAGGAAAGCCGGCGAAGAAGAAATCAAGGAGCTTTTTGCTCCATTTGGCGAGATTCGAGAAATCTTCATGATTAGAAATGCCGATGGATCGAGCAAATGTGCTGCTTTCCTTCGCTATGTCCAGCGAGAAGCTGCCGTTCAGGCTATTGAATGTTTACATAATAATATAGTGATGGACGGCGCGGCGCGGCCACTGATCGTCAAGTTTGCTGACAACCAGCGCCAGAGACAACAACGCCAGATCAAGAACATGAGAAGGCACGAAGTGATGGCATTGGGTGCTTACGCTGGCTATGGACCTCTTCCCATAGGCATGACCCTACCGAGCGGAACTCCCTATGCCATGCCCCCACAGTATGGTGCTCCAAATGCGCCGCAAGCCTTTATGTACCCTCCGCATCAGTTTGTGCAACAGCCCTACGGATATGGGCAGAGCAACTCGGACGACTCTTCGCCCATGAATCCTCGACCGCGCGAGGGGCCAGCTGGAGCCAATCTGTTTGTCTATCATCTTCCCCACGACTTGACTGACGCAGATCTTGCAACTGCCTTTAATCCCTTTGGAAGCGTCATCAGTGCTAAAGTATACGTCGATAAGTTCACGGGGGAAAGCAAAGGTTTCGGCTTTGTTTCATATGATTCTGTAATTGCAGCAGAGGCAGCTATCGAGCAGATGAATGGATTTCAGATAGGAAACAAAAGGCTGAAAGTCCAACACAAGCGGGTACACATAAGCAACGGTCCCCGCTCACAGCAGTCCCTGTCGTACATGGTCGCATCGTCTAACGTTCCTGTCGCGTAGACACCATCATATTTCTCTTCATCAACTATTTGTCACAATTAGCGAGTGCACAGTTTCATATTCTAGTAGGTGCTAAACTTATGAGACGGGATCTCAGTATTCTTCGTCGAGTTCATCCTCTAGCTCTTGCGCCTTCTCTTCGTCAGTCTTATCCTCACTTCGTTTTCGTCGATTTCCTCTACTAGCTTCGAGCTGCTTCTTGTACTCATCAGGGGGGTATCTCATACCTCTGATTGCATCGTTGTGGGTTGTCAAGCAGTACGCAATTCTTCTGTGGAAGGCTTCAGCTGGTTCCTTGGTTGCATAAACATCCACTAAATCATGGCTCTGGACATAGCCTTCTTCATGATGAATGGTGGCATCCAAAACGCCATCTCTGACGGCTTTCGAGACCACGAACTCTGCAGACGTCGCTGATGGCAGACCTAGTCTATCCGCGACGTCTTGAAGTGAAAGACGGCTGTAACTGACGTGAAGCTTTCGAAGACCCGCCTTGACGACCTGATGCGCCAAACGAGAAATTAGCGTATAAGTGTCATCCTGGCGCAACCTCGACGCGTGCTCGGAGACAACTTTCGTGAAGACAGCCAAATCTCCTCGACGTACAGCCTGCGTTATGGACAAATATGGAGATAGTTCCGTTTGCATCCCCTTCGCAAAAAAGACGTGTCGCTCAGGGATTTCTCCCATGAGAAGTTGTACGATAATCAATAAACGCTGTGCGGTGATTCGAAACCCGAGACCCGTGTTTGTTGGCGCCTTCCGTAGGCTTTGACTGAGATTGGAGAAGGCCTTGGTATATTCAAGACGCAATGCTTGTATACGCCCACTGTGATACAAATAACGACATAGTTGGTTATTTGACGCCGAATCGGGGAAGGTAGCGTTGCTCAAAAGCTTGTGGGCTTGCTCGACTGCGACGATGTTGTGAGCTGATAACGTGGGAAGACAATAGAATGTCAGTCCGACCTGGGAAATGACTTACCTTGAGAATGATTCAGAAGATCTCGAAGCATGAGGTTCAGAAGGGTTGCCTGTGAGTCTACATCACGCCTGAGACAGGCCAAATTGTGACCTGTGGACATGTCTGCACGGATCGCTGCGCTGGCTTGAACGTCACCGATTGCTTCCGCCACAAGGGAGCGATACCTGTACATGCGAGCGAGCAGAGGAAAGAGAGACGAACTAGATGCCCGCGACATCGTGCTCAACTTGGTCGAAGCGATGTCCAAATGTCCCAAGATGATCTTGACCGACTCTTCCACGAGGCTTAACGCTTCAGCTAGCTTCTGGGACTTGATCAGCAGACGAATCGATAAGCTTAGAAGCCATCCTTCAACTTCGCGCTCAGAAGCAGCCGTAAGGTAGCCGGTAGGAACTTCCTCTTCTTTCGCGTCTACTTGCATGGAAGACGCGTACCCAGCGAGGAGCTTTCTTCCCGTCGCGCAGCTTCCCTTTGGATCAAGGAGTGCAACTGCTGCTGCGCCAATGTCGGCCAACGACGCTTCGCCAGCCGCCCCAGAAGCCGTTCCAAGCCAGCGTCGCACAGCTTTAGTAGGATTTGCGTACGTGTGAAGCGCGCTTTCTGTTTCGCGAAGTCCACCGCCCAAGGATCGCTCAAGACGCCGCGCCGCCGCTTCCAGAGGAGGCACGACCGATGCCAAGAGTTTCGCATCCTTTTCTTCACCTTGAAGCTCCTTCTCAACGGTGCTCGATTCTTCCATCTTCACATCCTCCGACATGGTGATAGCGATTGCTGTTTGCTGTTTGGAATGGATCAGGTAACAAAACGATTTAGAATCGGACGTTCACGCAATGCCCTTCGATCTCCAGAGTCCATCACTGTTGGTCAGCAGATGAAGGGTGCGAGATGCCCGATCGACGATCGACGATCGACGATCGATGATTGCTTTTCGGGGAGGTTCGCAAAGCATCGCTATGGATTCATTGGACTAAAATGGGAACTGACTTCATCGACCGTCGACCGTAGCAAATGAGAAATCAGGCGCGGGGCGCTCGAATTAGTCATCCCACGAACATCCGATTGGATTTTGCGTTGCAGCACAGCAGCATCCACGTGGCGATCTCCGTTGCCGTGGATCTCGAGCCCTTTCGATTTCGTTTTGCCGATGGTGCTCGGTAATTCAGATTCCAGATCGACCGAGCATCGTGCCATAGTGCCATCGATACGACTTCTTTGGTATCGACCATTCACTCTCAACATAGTCGTTGAGCTCTCTACGCTCTACTTGACTCACAGTCATCACAGGAAGAGGTCTAACTGACTACGCAGCAATGAAGTTCTTCCATATCTGTTCTTTCTTCGCACTCCTGGCATCAGTACAAGGCTTTATCCTTGTGGCTCCGTCCAAGAATGCGAAACCGTCGTACCTTTCTGCTAAGTACAACACCATGGAGGAAATCCTTGCGAAGTTCCCCGATGACAAGCCTGTTGTGATTAACTTTTATGACGCGAACACTGAGAATGAAATCAAGAATGATATTTTCCGTGCCAAGGAATTGCTCAAGGATCGCGCCACTTTAGTCAGCATCAAGCAACAAGACTACCCTGAGCTGGCCGCCAAGTGGGATTGTGACAAGAAGGTGAGTGACAGTGAGATTGCATGCATGGCTGAATTTGCGCGTATCAGGAGTTTTTGCTGAGAGTGACAAGCTAACCCGTTCCACGAAATAGTCTCCAGCTATGATTCTGTTCCAGGACGGGACCCCAAAGGCTAGATTGTTTGAGGAGACCCACTATCTTGAAATCGTCGCCAAGTTCGGGCAATACTGCCAATAGAATACACAACGTACGGATTAGTGGGGAATAGATACATCTTCATGTGTTACATAGGTCCGAAATATGGTGTACAAGAGTGCTGGTAGGACGATAGTTGCAGAGCGGCTAGCATTCGCTGTCGAGAGCCCGAGCGAGAATTTGGCTGGTCTTGTGCATCGGTAAACCCATCACCGTGAAGAAATCACCCGTAATACTTGTCACTAGTTGTCCGCCCACACCTTGAATTCCGTAGGATCCTATTGATCATGAAGGGAATAGGACGAGGGCAGAGGATAAGAAAGTGTAGTGACCTGAACGACGACCAACACCTTTGATTCTATTGCAGATTGGACGTACCTGCTTTGTCCAACGGCTCCCCTGTGGCAACATAAGCATCAATAGTCTCCTGGCTTAGGCCCGAAAAAGTCACCGTGGCCGTGTCAGTGAGAGAAGCCACGAGTGTTATATCTTCAGCAACGAGCCGATACAACGCGACACCTGTGTGCACATGGTGCTTGCGCCCGCTGAGCATAGTCAGCATGCGCTTGGCATCCTCGGGATTGCTAGGCTTCTCCAGAACATGATCGTCTAGCTCAACAATAGTGTCGCTCCCCAAGTAGAATGTTGGGATCAACTTCTTGCTTTTTCCGTCGGTTCGATGTTTATCAGCAAGCGAAAAAGCCTTGGCTTCTGCTAACTTCTGCGTGTATTCGACAGGTGTCATACCTATGCTTCGTGACAATTCTTGCTGCATCTCAGTTTCGTCCAGAGGCGAAGTTTCAACGGAATATCTCCCCTTGAGATTCATCATGTCGAGAATTTCACGGCGTCGTGGTGACTGGCTGGCGAGGACTAGGTTTGCCTTAGCATCTTCCCCCATACTATACTGCTCTAGTCTAGAAATTAACAATACTGGCGCGCATTCCTCAGTCCCTGTCATCGCCTCGTAACACCTAGTCGAAACGCCCACCAAGCTCTTTCGCTCCTCAATCGCAAACGCAACGGGACTTGGTGGCACGAAACCTGGTATTGTCAGAGCTAGAAACGAAGGCAAAAGAGATAAGATGAAGACAAGGTCCCATGAATATCTCTTTGCACGCCCCAAAACCATGATTTAGTATCCCAAATGGCCAAAATACGAGGCTAGGACCTGACGTCCAACTACTGCATTCACTGTCATGGCGGCATCGCGTCTCGTTTCCAGCCATTCTTGTGTGATCCAACGAGTCAATTTCCTTTGCCGGGATTCGAAACCAGTGTAACCGCCTTTTACCGCATATCTCGGAGTATTATACGAACAAGTCTCTAAATGAAAGCAACATCCTTGAATATTTAGAGTTTCCCGCCAGTGAGACTGCCTAACAAACGTCACGTCGACCATCACTTCCGGGATCTCGACGATGCCGTCCCCGCCAATCCGAAAATCATTTTGTTGGTCACGGCTTTTGAGGAGCAATGAGTTACCACCAAAAGGCATTGAATCGAACAGAAAAATCGCTGCTGTGTGATACACCAAGAAGGAATGAGGGATCCCATTTTGCGTCTTCGAATGACCTCTAACGTCCGCCGCCTCCCTACAGTGTCCTGGAAGCACGTCGATCTCCGAGATAGACTTCAGGCCATGATGTCGCAAGAGACAGCGGTCTACAAGTGCTCCGATTATCTCGATCGAAGATCTAGAGAGCGACAACTCTGCACAGACGGGTTGGCACATACCAGTGCGAGGACTACAGCCGAAGAACCACTCATGGACGCGTCGTGCCGAGAGAAGATGTGCGAGTGGTCTTTTCGAGTTTGTGATCACTTCGGGATCGAGCGAGAAATTGTCGCTATTGCCATCTCGTGCCTTGATCGCTTTGTAGATCGATTACCTTGCGATCGAAGGACGTTCAAGCTTGCCGCAATGACCAGCTTGTTCATGGCGAATAAGATATTCAACGTCAATAAGATTTCCGTTCGCAGTCTCGTCGAGCTGAGCAACGGAGAGTTCCAGGGTTGTCATATCCTCGAGATGGAGATGCACATCCTGCAGACGTTGTCGTGGCAGGTCAGTCCTCCAACGTTACACTGCTTTGTAGAGCACCTTTGCGCAGTTTTGCGTTCGCTGTTCAGCGACATTCGACTGATCGTTTGTGTTTATCACCGCGCCATTTTCTTTGCTGAACTTGCGCTCTGTGACATCACATTTTTGGCCGAGGAGAAAGCCGTGGTGGCAGTAGCTTCCGTTCTGAACGCGATCGAAGGCTTAGGAAAACGATCGATGACAGAAGGCAAGAGGGAACAATTTGTGGAGATCATCGCGAAGTCACTGGACCTTGTATTCTGTGCTGATGACATGGAAAGGGTTTGCTATCGCTTGTGGTGCGTCTACGGCATGAGCGTACAGTGTCAAGAAGATGAGTCGGCTCATGCTGGTTACCAGCTACGGGATGTCGCTGAGCTTACGGTGAAGCAGAAGGAGAAAGGGGTAAACTGTTCACAGCTCTCCCCAGTATGCGTAACGTCGTCGTGAGCGGTTGTTCGTCGAATGAGCTTTGAGCAACGAGAAGCTCTTCCAATCCATCGCACATCGGTTCGGTTCCCGTACCGGTAGAATCCCTGAGGTCAGAACGTAGTACTATGAACGCAAAACGGCCGAATACTGCCTACACGAATACGAAACGGCCGGAGACTGTCTATCTCCATTTGGGACTCCTTTTCAGATATCTTGTTGACAAATAGAGGAAAAGAGGAGGACGGCATCAATACTTGATATTTTGCGCCAGCTATGTTCTAGCAGCAAGTGGGTAGCGCTTATGAGCTTTCTGCAGGAGAATTCAGGCGGATGTGACTGGCAGGTATGCAACAAAGTCGACTTCGTTGGACCACTGCCACTCCCCCCTCACTAGCTCTATCTGGCCTTTCAGCCCGTCATCGTCTTCTTCATCGTCATCCATTAAGTCCTTAAGCAAGTCGTCCTGAGTCGACAATTGTTTTGGCGCTCTTCTAATTGTACGGATCTGGACGCGTTGTTCGCCGATGAAATAACCCGCCTTTGTCCAATCAATCAGCTGCTCTGTTGTATAGGGACCGTGCAGTGCTCCATCTTGATTGCCCCGGTATTCCCATTCAGCGGGAGGTTGTTTCTCATTGGGTGGCTTTATCGATGCCGTTGACTCCAATCTAGGTAGGCAACGCTGTATTGATTCTTTTGTCGACTGGTAGATCATTATTTCACCTCTCAGAAGTAGTGCGTTCGCTGCACCAGTTAAGTCGTTCAAGTATGTCTTGGCAGTACTCTGTGAACTAGTCGGGGTTGTCGCGGAGGGTCCGGTTTTCGATCCGTGGGGACCCTTAATCAAGCGACCGTATCGCATTAGTGCTCTTGATACCGTCTCGTCGTCATTCAAAAGTGGGATGACCTTCTGATAGAGCTGTTCTCTCGAAAGGTCATCCATCGATCGTCGCGACTGCTCCGCCTTCGGTTTGGTTTTCGGCACTTGGTACTCCATATTCTTGCCTTCGGCAGCATCGTCTCGAAGCTTATCCAACCAAGCATCTGGTTCCCCGTCCTCTCCATCCTCGGCGTTGTGCCTACGAAAGATGTATGTATCTCCGTCAAAAAATCCTGTGCCGTCCGACTCTTCATTCTTCATATGAAATGGCTCGATCGTAATTCCGTCGGAAGCTAAGCTGGTTTTGTCGTCAATGTACGTTCGACCATCGTCATCTAAACCGGCTCGATTCTGGCGTCTCCTTCGCTTGGCTTCCAACAGCTCTTTTTCCGACGGTACGGTTTGATCCTCGTCCGAGTCGTTGTGTTTCGTTTCATCGATCTCTTCATTTTCATCCTTAAAAGATAGAAGTTTTTTCTTCTTTTTTCGATCTTGCTCGTGAGCTTCGAAGCCCTGGCTTTCATCACGACGACGCTTCTGCACTTGGCGCCCCTGGTCATCCAACGATGGGTCGAATTTCACGGTCGGCATCGCACCTTTGGAATGGATGTAGAAAAACGAGGTTGGCCTTCTACTTCACTTGCAATGTCGAAAGACTTCGTGCTAGTAACGATACGCGAGTCCTGAAGAGTCTACTTCCGGATCTACGGCGCTGAACCGTGGAGTCCAACTGATCAATTCCAGTGATCTTCTGGGCATTATGATATCTACATTTCCGGCTGAAACTCTATTGCAACTTGGTACGCATAGAGTTCCGATCGAAAGATGGCATCAGTGCACAACAAGGTGGAGCCAAGTTTGCCCGCTGGAGATTACTATGTCGTCATGCAATATCTCTGAGGGAATCTATCGCTATGCACTATAGAATTGATCGAGCTGTGGGCGCAGTTGAATTATGACTCCTGTCGCGTCCACTAGTTGGTAAGAGCCACAAAAAGTCATTGTCAATCAAAACGATATTCGGTTTGTCTGGAAACCAAAAGTTGTGTACATGCAATAGATGTACACACCACTGCAAAGAATACACTGCCCATCTTCTGGTTTACCTTGGGAACAGAGAACAATATAGGATAGTTTGTCATGAGTCCTTCACAGCCCTGGAGGGTGTAACTCAGAGCATTCCACCCACAGAGGGTCGAAATCTCCAGACACACTTATTCTCAAGCTCCCCTTGACATACAAATGCATTTCTAGGATCCGGCGACTTCCCATATCATATCGCCGCCACGATACCGCTTCTTCGAAACCGTGTATAGTCACGCGAACTCGAGTATCAAACAGGAACCCATGGTTCATCAAAACGTCTGTTGCACATTCAAACCCTGAAGAATGAGCACCCATGATTTTCTGGTCTACTCTGCATGGTCGCGGGTATCATGGCTACTACGGAGTATAAACTCATCCCATGCCTCATCGTTGAAGTCGTAGATGGCAGGCTTGGTCTTTCGGTCAATTTCTGGCTGAGGGTCGTTGAGCCAACCCCACTCATCGTCGAGCCTGCGGGAAAAATCTTCCATTGGAACCTCTTCAGCGTCCATTGGGGCTTTCATTATTTCCTTGTAGATATCTGGTTCAGGTTGGGATAGAACCACATCTGCTGGTGACCAAAAATGTCCGTCGTCGTACAGTTCGCCCCATTGCTCGTATGCTTGTTCTAGAACCGTTTCATAAGCGTCCGAGTCTCCAACTGGATGATTTTCTCCGTCGGTGAACAACCAATGATCTAACTCTTCCATGTGCTTCGCCAGACGGGAGGACAACCTGTCGTAATCTTCTTTCCAAGAGCGAGTGAGCGACTGTGGCATCGCCTTTTGAAGAAGACGAGTGGACAAGTTCCGAAGTAGTCCAGACAGAAGCCGTACTTGTTCTGATGCCTGCTGAATCTCAAAGCCTACTTCTTCTGCATTCTTTCGCCCATAGGAAATTGACGCGAGCATTATCGACGACGATTGATTCTCAGGATCGACGATATCTGTGTCGTCACGAGCATCACCGTGCGGTACCGGCGAAGTCATCGCGTGTCCTTCATTTTTTTTGTTGAATGCCCGAACCGCAAGACACCACACCATGGTATAGTAGCACTCCTGCACGCGCAGCGCGGCAATCTCGTCGGATACGATAATCGGCGAATCTTCTTCAGCACTAGCGTCCATGAACAAGTAATCGAGCGCTGCCATCTTTCCTGCAAGAGCAGTCCTGTTCAAATGTTGCGAAATAGTGGCGTTTTCGGTATCTTCATAACTGTCTGATGGCGAAGGTATTCCCCTTTCTGTCTCCAACCGGTTCTCTGCAGACTCTACGACAGCCGTCGAGCAAGACAGTGGTCCATTCCCAGGACTTGTGTGAGAAACCAAGAATGACCGAAAATCTGCAGGATTGCTTCGATCGAATCGGTCCAATACCCCGTCTTCCTGGGTCAAAAGATCAAAGAGCCAGGCCTTCTCTGGAGTTGACCACGCAATAACGTTCTTAGATCCTACAGAGTGTCCCATCGCAATGATTCGTCCCAGTGAGAGTCGCGCCGAGGGAAAATCTAGTAAGGTTCGGAGGAGATCAGCCTCTACGACCAGGAGCAATTGTTCAATACTTTTCTCGACCATCGAGTTGATCCCTTTCACGAGGAGGTCAGGATCTCGCGGAGCAACAGAATTGAAGTAACCCGCACTTAGGGCTTCATCAGTCAGGAATCGCTCGCCATGATATTCATTCGAATTAAAAAATACGACCTTGTCCTCATCCTTACGTCGTCTGGATATGGATTTCGGTCCGCCCTGCAACTAGGGATGAAACAAAGTTAGAGAACCAATCCCCAACCACAGGACGTCTCAACGACAATCTGCCTTACAAAAACTCCTTCTTCCTTGAGCCAAGCTGTATCATGCTGGTTTTCGAATCTAAAGCCTGAAAAATGAGGAGTCAGAGGGGCCATGACTTTGGGAAGGTCCTTGGCCCGAAATTTCCTCCTAGAACGCATCTTCGATTTATTCGAGCGATCTAACAAGGCTTCATCGGCATCCGACGCTCCGATCCCTTCAGGCTGTCCAAGCTTGTTAACTCCAAACTTCGGTTTTCGAGTCACCGTACCCTGATGTGTATCGTCGCCGGTGGGAGCCATTCTCGCCAACGTTTTGCTAAGTTTGTCGGTGAATCTTTCGGTCCTCACCAAAGCTCCGGTAGACAGAGGTCGTATCACTGTCAACGAAAGGAAAACTTTTCGTTCGAGTTCGGATTGTATCTGCAGTCTCAAAGCCTGAGTAATGTCATGGTCATCGTTGTCTTTTCCCACTGCATTCAAAAGAAGATCAACAATGTCATTAAGTCTTCGTTGCCTTTCGCTCACGTCCTCGATAGTTGATAGCAACAATCCGAGTCGGTCCACGATGTCAGAGAAGCTCCATTTCCCACCCGGTGTGGCTGTACTGTTGTATTGCTTGATCGTGTGATGCTGATACCAATCTATCCAGTGGAAGGAATTTCGCCCGAGAATCTCTTGTCGAAACGTCTCGTCTGGTTTGGTGACTTCGCTGAGAAGGTTCATGTAGTCTGCCGGATCCTTCACTCCGTCCGGAAGGCAACCGACTCGAAACTCAACAGGGTGAGTAGCAGAGACCCTGGCCAAAATGCCGGATCGACACACTCGTTCAACAGCAGCTATACCAGCATCGTCATTGTCAAGGCAAAGGATGACTCTACCGTTCTTATCCCCTGCAAGCTCTGCTGCTGCAGTTATCTGCTCTTCTGTCAAACCAGTCCCCATGCAAGCTACAGCTTCTCGCACTCCATACTGCCAAAGAGCAATAGCGTCCATGTATCCTTCCACAATGACGACCGCTCGTGCGATATGATCTGCCTTGTCCCAGAAGCGCAGGGCCTTCGTCGCCATGTGTTGACCAAACAGAATGTTCTTTTTCTGAAAGACTGGCGACTCAGGACTATTCAGATACTTAGGACCTGCAAAGTTTTTCGACCCTGATGTAGATTCTTCACGAAGTACTCTACCGCCGAAACCTAGGACGCTTTGGCCAGAGGGATCGAAGATCGGCACAGTCAACCTTCCCCGAAAGCGATCCATCAGAGACGAATACGAGACTTGAAACTTATCATCCTCTGCTTGTTGGCCTTCGATCTTACTTGCATCTTTCTTGGCTATGGTAGCAAGACCAGCGTCCAATATTTCCGAAGCCGTAAATCCCTTTTGGCGGAGATGTTCTACCAAACTACCTTCTCCCCAAACGCTGTACTGACTGAAGTAGGCATCGGGCGCGTAGCCTACACCAAAAGCTCTAATCGTCCTGGGATGCAATCGACGTTGTCGCAAGTGGGTTCTTGGCAAACCGGCAGACTGAAGTTCAAGGCATTCCTCATAGAAAGCTGCGGTGACGGCATTCGCCATGAGTATCCGCTTTCGACTCGTCTGAAACCCGCGTGATGTCTTCAGAGATCCCATATTCCCAAAAGCAGTACTGTTGGCTGTCCGGTTTCCCATGGAATCGCGTAGAGTCAGGCCTAGCGGACTAGGTTGTAGGACCAAAGGATTACCTCCGGTAGCAAATTGGCTCTCTACCAACTTAACTGCCTCAGAAAACGACATTTCATGTCCTTGAATTTTTGAGTATTCTCGGACAAAGGAGAAGACGTTTCCGCCAGCCCCGCATGAAAAACACTTGTAAATGCCTCGAGAACCATCGATCGACAGGGACGGATTTCGATCATCATGGAATGGACACAAGGAAGTAGCGCGGTTTGGTCCACGTCGAGAAAAGCGTGGTAATCCATAGGATTCTATCACCGATATAATGTCCACGCGTCGTCGAAGCTCTTCGAGTTGCGTGGGGGGCATGTAGTGGTGGGGCGCCGATGGTCTAGCCGACGACGACGACAACAAAGACGAAGAAGACAATGACATCTTCTGCAGTGGTCTTGGCACATCGAAAATCGTTGGCAAATTGTCTGATGCATCTTTCAGGTACGTCGTCGTCCGATGGCCTGATGTCAATCTAGATTGAAATGGGGAATACCTTACGAAAGCTAGGACACAAAAATCATGGAACACCAACGCCAACGCCAAAACTAGATACCGGTACCCAACATTGGCCCACTTTGACGTTTTGCTTCCATGACGCCGCTGGATCGTCTCCATCATCGATCAGCCAAAGTTTGAACGTCGTCCAAGGAGTTCATTGAAGTCTTCTCGAATTCTTTTCTACACGACAGTGGCGTTGATTGCTTGGAAGCCACGGGAGGTCAGGCTATTCACAGTCACAGTCGAAGTAACTGTAGTGGCGAGATTCCGAGTTCTTTGACATCGAGTGTTCCTTGCGACTTCCACTACAACCAAGAAGTCAAAAACCGAAAAAACTCTTCTCCCTTTGGCCAAGGATCGCTCGACTGGTAGACAGGCAGACCGCGACAAAGCCATGTTTGGCCCTCTCTTCTCTCTGCCGTCCGAGATGGCGATTTCTCATTGCCTTGTGAGTGTGTACTTCCCAGCCCTTGGTCATATCTCAGCAATTGTCCACTTGCTATCGAAACGATAAGTCACAAGTTCAAACAGCTCAGTAAAGAAGCCAGCTAGATAGGACGTAGTTGACGAAGCATCGTTTCAGGGACGTTTTGACTGTCGCGCAATAGGTTCACACCATGGCTGCGTCTGATACATCTTCGGTCTCGTCAAATTCTCTATACTCGAATTATCCCATTTCTTCTGCGTGGGAGCTAACCCTTCACAATGGAGAGGTGGTGAAGGGACAGGTCTATTGTGCGGATCCCGGCGCTGGAATTGTGGTTTTGCAAGATGTGAGTGACATTCGGATGGTGACAGTTGCCTCCATCCGAGAGGCCAAGCGTACACAAGAGGCGACCAAGACTTCAGAACCGACCGCGACCGAAATCACCCATACTAAGAAGGCTCTTGAAGAAAGAGAGAAACGAGCCATCAAGTTGGCCCAAGAAAGTATCAGGAATCTAAATCCCAAGGTGCGTGCATAGTGGATACATGGTGACAGAAGTGTGCCATTGGGATTCTTATCTTCACTCATCAAAATCATTCCAATCTTCTCAATCTTCTCGTTTGTAGGCATCGGTCAAGGGTCAGTTGATCTTCGATCGATTGCTAAAGGCGTGTAATGAGGTTGTATGGAAGGGTGAAAGTATCGTCGTCCTCCAAAGCATCCAAGTAGACCCACCCTACGGTCAAGGTAGCTGCAAAATTCTCAAGGCGGGATCTGCACAGGGAAGCCTTGATCGTGTACAAAAGATTGTGGCGTCAGTTACATCTAGCGACTAATTAGGATCATTTTTACTGATGCTATTCCGATTTTGTTGACTTGATCGCTATGGGAAGAGGGGGCGGTGGGGGGGGGGGGGGAACGTGAACCAACCTCTAGGATGAAAATACTTTTTCGTTTCGACTTGCACATGCTTCTTATTGATTGAGAATTGCCAGGATTCCGCAACTCGAAACAAAAATACAACCGTAGTACCCATGCAAAGCAACTGCTGCAATTGTATCTGCGAAGAAAAGCATGACTTTCGCTTTGACTGCCATGATAAGACCACAGTCCGTCCGTCCTCAAAAAGTTTTCATATTTCAACATCCAACGCAAGCATTCTCATATAGTCTTCGTCCAAATCGAGTTCCTCTTCACTCATGATCGATGTAGCGATAGATCTCAAGGCAGCGCTGTATACCAAGGGGAATTCGTCCTCTTCGTCGTAATAAAATTTCTCAGCTTCTTCGATGAGATCTCCACTGAACACGGCCTTGTTTACGGTGGGGAAGTAGATGAGCTCATCCTTCATCACATCGTAATACTTCTTTCGGAGACATAGTACCATGGCCGCCTTTTCGAGGGCGACGACGGCTTCTGGTTCTATCTCTTCCCCGAGTTCTTCCGATTCCGTCAATTGAACGATTTTCGTCAGTCCTTCACGTATGGTTCGAGTCCGTCGTTCCTTCTCAGTTTCGACGTCGACCGTATCATCGTCCAATGTCTCTACAGTAGCTGCCTCATTCAATGCAGGTGGATTCTGTTCCTCGTTCTTCTGTACCATCCCAACAGATTGTCGTTCTACGGCCGAGGTCTGTTCCGTCTTTGTACCTACCCCTGCTTCCCTTCGTCGCGCAGTTTCCTCGGCAGCGGCGACAATACTCCTTCGATTGTCCAAGTCAGCTTCCTTTGCCCACATGACTGCTTCTCGATCATTTAATGCGGCTTCCTTGTTTGCCACGTCCCCTTCTCGACTGCCTAAACTAGAGGCAAGAGCCTCTAGCTTCTCCTCCCTCTCTGTCACAACGTTCTCTCGCGTCTCCAAGGCCGCGAGCTTCGAGGCGACTTCCTCCAACTTTGCCTCCACGGCCTTCTCCCTGGCTTCGACATGATCTTCTCTGATCTTCAAGATCGCAGCATTCTCGTTGTTTCTTTCTTCTTCCTTCTGGAGCCTATTTAACGCCATGCCATCCTTGGAGCCGCTGAGGAAGAACCCTATCGCAATCGAGATGACGACACTGGCGGCGGTCAAGAACGGTTTTTGATCGAATTGATTGTTCATTCTTACTACAGAGTGAAAACTGCTTAAATCATCCCTGACTGTGAGAGGGCTCGATGACTCCATTGATTGGAGAAGAGTCATGATCCACTTCAAACAGACTGTCGTGTGTCGTGCCGATGTCGTCGCCAGGTTGGCGAGGGACGGTGTTGATTTACGAAGTCGGTATCTCATACATAAAAAATTGTGACGGTTCCAGTGACTGTGACACGATGATATAGTAGGTGTCTGTGTACATATGTATTGTAATCATACCATTTACTATGCATACCATATCGCCTCAGGTGTTGACTGAGACTACCGTGTCTAGGTCAACGAAGCGTCCCAGACGGTAAAGATCAACCATCACAGCATCCTGCTCCCTTCTATTCGTTGTTTTAGAGCCGCTATTGACTTCGCTCCATCAATTACACTATCACTCGCAAAAGTTAGATCTCATGTGGCATGTAGAAATTGAGAGCCAAGTGCGCAATCTTGGGTTCGCTCGCGGCCAAGGCAACCAGCCTTTCGCGAGTATAGATGGAAGCCAATCGAGTCAATTTTCCTTTGGAAAGCTCCTTCAACATAGAAACTGCCAAGTTTGGCGCTTCTGTACGACCTGCCCGTGTCGTCAAAATTGGTATGAGAGCATCAAACAGCCGGTTTCTTACCCTTTGCTTCTTGTCAGCCAACAGCCGATCGGCCATGTGTGGAGAATCCAGTTCCATGAGTGGAACGAGAACATCCAGAGCTCGGTCACGAACATCCGTGTCGACAGTAGCATCGTATCCGAGGAGCAATCGCAGGGTGTTGACACGGGTTACGGTGCAAATCGTAGGGTCAACGTACTCGAGAGATTCCCAAACAAGACGAGGAATGTAAAGCAGATCCACCAGGCGCTCCAAAATTGCTGAAGGGATGTTGATCATTATGGATCGAGCATCAGGTACGGGTTTTCCTTGGTCGTCTAAATGGGCGAGGACACTGGTTCGAGTGTGGACTAGGAACTCTTGTAGGAATTCTTCGGCCATCAGTAGGAGCGACCGGGGTGACATGGCATCCGTGAAAACTTTGTTGACGGCCGGGAATACGGACCATACACTAAAGAGATAAGGACCTGTGATGTCCAGAATCATTTTCGTCGACATGTCCGAAACAAAGTCATCTTTCGTATCCAGACGCTTGGCCAGCAAAATGCTGCCAAACCCAAACCTTCCATCGGCGACTTGACCAAAGCTTGATCCATCTGGAATGAGAGGCGCGTCTTCTGAGGTCCCTTCTACCAAGAAGAGTTTGTCACACAACAACTTCTGTCCAGTTACGTCCAGATAGTGAGTTAGGTTAACAAGTGCATGCATCGCATGAGTCGCAATAGCTGCGAGGTTATTGTTGACGGCCGTATCATCGCTGGTTCCAACGTTGTTTGACGTCGTCTCATACAAAGCTCCTACTAAGACAGTGAGCACGTCTGGTGAGTAGGCCATCAACCTATGATTCGCTGCCACAAAAGATAGATTTCGAAGGATCAACAGGACCGATTCCAAGATCTTCAGGGTTTCATTGCCTAGTTTTCCCTTCGCCAGCTGGGCCGTGCAAAAGGATGCCCACTTCTTGTTTTCGGTGGTTGCGTGGTTTGTCCAAGCATTTTCAGCAGACAGAATTGGATTGGCTGCAGAACCTGAGGGCCGGTCACCCTCCCAACCCAGAGAGTCAAAAAAGATATCTACCAGTGCTTTCAAGGCTTCCTCTCCGTCCAAGGCAAAGCTTAGTTCATAGGCTGCTGTCAATCTCATAAGCTCGTTTAAGGCATGATTACGGTGACGAGGATGTTTGAGTTGCTCTGCAAACTCTTGGCCAGTCGGGAAGGGGTACTTCTTATTCACACTCGAGGCACCTGGGGCGGGAGAGAGCGACCGCGGGCGTTTTCTCGATTGAAAGTCCTCCATGATTTCCTGTCCTCGTTGGTAAGGTTTTGTTACGAATGATCAATGCCTCGTTGGGTCCAAGGTTTCAACGGAATGGGACAATGGCATCCTCTGGGAATCGCCAGATCTTTACAGCAGTCTAACTCTGAACATTGTCCTGTTTGACGAAAACGAATGTGCATAGCCTTATCGTGCATAAAACAAGGGCTCAGAACTTGTTAGGCGAGACCTCTGGAAAACGAAGCTCATGACCCGTTCATGATGACGTCAATATCTCCGCATAGTCAGAAGAAAAAACGAGAAAATACGATGAGAAAAAGACGAAGGCTCCATCCATCGGCGTCTTGTGTTGCGCCTATCGGCCGGATAGACAGATCTGCGAAATATATACCCCGGTGCAGTGCTGGGCCTAACACGACTCTCATCGCGTACTGTTATGATAGTCCAGCTGTCACTAGGAACAGACCGCATCGATTTCGAGAGATAGAATTCGAAACATTGAATCGACCTGTCGAGGTCATGTTGAAACCTCGCATTGCTCCTCTTGTGCAGCGATGGTTCCATCAGGGTTCTCGCTGCGCCACTGTGAACTCCATCACTTCGGGCCAGTTTCAGCGAATTCCGCTGCCGCTGCCTTCGCACTTTGTAAGGAATAAATCAACAGCATCTGTTGCTAATTTTGTACCAGAATCCGTCCGAAGCTCAGTGAAGTCGACCATCTTGGAACAAGTCTCCGGCGATGATAGTCGAGCCTGGAGTTCACCGTTTAGCAACGATGACACCAAGTCGAGTCTAGACCGATCACACCTTTTCGACCCTCTGGATGATTTATACATCCAACAAGAGACATCTTACTGGCCCAATCTGCCGCCTGGCGTGCAACTGGACGCGGATCCATTTTCCCTTTCTCGATTCGAGGTAGAGAGCCTCTCGGACTCTATCAAACGAGATCTAATCGGCACCGATCATCCGGTTCTGAACAAGGCAGCAGCCTATTTCTTCACAAGTGCCGATGGCGGGAAGAAAGTGCGGCCAATTATGGTCATGCTTCTAGCTCGAGCATTGGCGGACACGATGGGGGCTGGGTCTGCTTCGGTTTCGAAGCTTCGACAGGGAAGCGATCTATTTACGGACCCGCTGGCCTGGCAACGGGACGACCTGCCAGAGGCACAGCGTCGACTTGCAGAAATATCGGAAATGATCCATACGGCATCGCTATTCCATGATGATGTCATCGACGAGGCCGACACTCGGCGTGGCAAGGCTGCCGTACATATGGTGTTTGGTAATAAAATGGCAATTTTGGCGGGGGATTACTTGCTCGCTCGAGCATCTATCAGTCTAGCGCGACTCCGGAATGTGGATGTCGTGGAAACCATGTCAACGATCATTGAACATTTGGTTCGAGGCGAAGTCATGCAAATGAGGGGTACATCATCAGGAGATGGTCGGAACGAACGAATGGAATATTATCTCAAGAAAAATTTCTACAAAACTGCCAGTTTGATGGCGAATTCGTGTCGAAGTACGGCTCTGTTGGCCGAATGTCCACCTGAGTTGGTATCAGCTTCCTATGATTTTGGAAAACATGCCGGAATGGCCTTTCAACTGGTCGACGATGTACTAGATTTTGAGGGGAGTGTCTCTTCCATGGGTAAGCCAGCTCTTGCTGATCTCAACGCTGGGTTGGCAACAGCACCAGTCCTCTTTGCCGCCGAAAGACATCCGGAACTGGAAGAAATGATGGGTCGAAAGTTTAAGGTCGAAGGTGATGTGCAGCGAGCACGTGACCTTGTCTTCCAGAGCAATGGGATCGAACGGACCAAGCAACTCGCTCGAGTCCATGCAGAGATCGCAATGGAAGCTGCAATGGAATTAGATCACAGTCCACATCGAGATGCCCTCATAAATTTGGCCTACAAGGTGGTTCGTCGAACAAGCTAACAGAACGACCTTGGGATCAAATTGATGTTCCGAATAGAGACAGTTAACTACTGAAGTTCCACTGAGCTCCGACTAGCTGGATTTATTTTGAACGTACGTACGCCAGTAACAACTAGGCTCCGTCTTGACCAAAAAGTTTGGTCCATTCCTGAAAGCGCTTGAGCTCTTCTTCTGAAACTGTGCTTACTGAGTGTCTCATGACACGTTCAAAGTCAGTGCGACTAACGACGGGTGCTTGTAACTTTGCAGATGGGACGTCCCATAACTGCATTCGTACCGCTCCACACTTCTTGCATTTCGACTTTGGTTCGGAAGGACAGCTGGGGCAGTTCGGATACCGGTCGCATGGGACGTAGTTTCCCTCGGGGGTAATGATGAATTGTTGTGCCTGTTGGCATCGTCGGAGTGGCTCCATAAGTGCCTCCTTGACCAATACCTTAATATCAGATCCACTGGCACCTTCTGTGATCTCGCCAAGCCTTTCATAGTCCTCTTCTTCGAGGTCGTTGGGTGTCGCCCCGAGATTCAACTTGACCATGCTAGCACGGGCTTCCGCTTCAGGCAACGGAATGTAGACTCGTTTTTCGAAACGTCGGCGAATAGCTGCATCTAACTCCCAAGGGATATTTGTGGCACCCAAGGTCAAAATTTGAGCGTCACTTTTGCCTACACCATCCATCTGTACTAGAAACTCTGTCTTGACGCGACGAAGGGAGTCACTCTCCCCCTCACTACGGCTTCCACACAATGAATCAACCTCGTCGATGAAAATAATCGCACGTCCGGCCTCCCTTGCCATCTCGAAGAGATTCCGAACCAGCTTTTCAGATTCTCCCTGCCATTTGGAGATGAGATCTGCAGAACTGACGGAAAAAAAGGTCGAATCTGCTTCCGTCGCAACGGCTTTGGCCAAATAAGACTTCCCTGTCCCAGGAGGACCGAACAGCAATATTCCCTTGAAAGGCCGGCGTTTCCCGGTAAACAGCTGGGGGAATCTCGTCGGCAATATCACTGTCTGAAGGACATCCATGACAAACGCACGGTGAGCAAGCCTGCGACAGACGCCCCCGTACGATGAAACAAGGAAAAGGAACTCAGTTTTTATTTTCTTACCTCCTTCAATGATTCCTTTGCATTCTCCAACCCGGCAACATCACTCCATCGGATGTTTGGCTTTTCTGACACTATAGCACCCGCTAGGGCTCCCCGAAGTTTCTTTTTTTCGGCATCTGCATCTTCTTCCTTATCTCCTGCCTTTCTCGTGGCTGACCCCCCTTGACCGGACGGTCCGAGTTCATTCTGCTTCGCGATGTAGTCACGAAGTTCTTCCGCTCGCTTCATATAGCCCTTTACACGTTCCATGACAAGATTCTTGCGAGCTTCATTCTTTTCGTACTTCAGACCGGTGGTGAAACGGGCTAGACTATCCTTGTACAGGGCTAATGCCCGTTCGTATTCTCCAGCATTATCTGCCTCGATCGCTTTCGAGACAATTTCAATGGCTTGAGGTATGAAAGTGTTTTCCATCGTAAAGAGTTGTTACGGACGATGCCGATAGGGTGGTGTTGGTTGTGATGGAAGAGGACCGATACCCCACTCGTGGGGGTGATCAGTGAGAAAGCAAGAATGAAATTAGATGAACCCCCAAAGTAACTTCTTGATTTTACTGTTAGCGAACAACGCAACGGTCCGCAGATTGGAACACGCTGCCAACGACGCGGGTACGAATATTCTAGTGGGTATGATACATATCTATGTATATACCGTACAAACTGGTGATCGGAAACACTCTACACTGGAACTAGAAGGGGCCATGAAAGCGAGAAACCGCACCATATATCCATCATACCAAGCCATTTCATACTTGTAGAGCATCACCATCTCAGCGCATGTAGGAAACGCAAGTGGCGGTCGACAACTTTCCAACGAAATCAACGCGGAAAGGAGTCAGAAGGCTGACGCTTTCACCAAAAACCTTCCCAAATCGAGACTGAGCGCGATCAGCTTCTTTCTTCCTCGTTGTATAAGGTATCCTTAGTTGGAACAGCCATGGGAATGGTCATAACTTTGCTCCTGACTATTCCACTGATACGACGGCTGGAAATCTCAACGATAAAGGTATCAATGGCAAAGTTTCCAGAGCGTTTCCTGCACCGTGGAATCAACGCCAACCCGTGAATTGCATATCTACTTGGTTCATCGAAAACAGGATATGGTTCGGCTGGAAATACTGGTAGTCCCGCTTGATATTCGGCCTTCCAAAATGAATTATGCAAACTCATACATGGAAAAAACACAATTCAGCCAAAGATTCGAAATGGTTTACACTGTCCTGCAATAGGGAGTGGAAATGATATCGTGAGGATCTGATACTTGTGATTGTGTAACAGCACTCGGTGGAACCAAATAGAAGCGCCAATGTAGTGATTTGCCTCAACAATGGGTAAGATCGGTCACTCTTTCGAATGAAATCCATTCGTCGTGATCTCAAACTTTATGTGAATTATCACTGGCATACAAAAGCACCAAAACAAAAACAACCCAAATGACTCATGGCCTCAGATAATTGTGGTCTGATTCAGAAAATCGCTCACGGCATGAATTGCGACGAATCGAATCTTCACGGGCCGATTCGTCAGTAGGGGTATCGTGTAGAATGGCTTGACACAAGCAAGTACGGTAACACGGTTGACAGCGCGTGGCAGTTCACGGGGCTCACCATTCCTATTGACGGGTCAAGACATTGTTATTGTGGGATCATGATCTCATGTCACAGTCAAGCCGGCGAATGAGGCCTTCTGCAGCCAACAACAATACTTTGTGGCGGAGGAACAGTATAACTGTAAGGTGAAATGGATGGATGACCACTGCTTGTTGGATACGGTACACCGTGCATGCTGTCAGTCAGACCGGCGTCGGTCGCATCTTCTGCTTCCATTAGATGGGTCGAAGAAGTCCTCTACACATTGGGAACCAACCAGTATAAAAGCCACCGAAGAAAAATGAGAGTCGAAAAAGAAAGCTGTTGTGATCCATTCTACCTGTAACTGAAAAGTTTGCGCCGGAACTTGCCCTTATGGATCTCGAATTTGTACCTACCTCTTTGTGAAGATTACTCATCCTTGCCTTTAACCTAGTATCTCATCGTCATGGAGGGCGATCAGGTTCGCGATAACCACAAACACAAGCTGAGTAAGGATGGCCGTGGTGCAAAGGAAAAGAAGAAAGACCTCAAGGCCAAGAAGGAAGGAACGAGGAAGGAGAGACACAATCATCGCGCATTTTCCGTGGCCAACATCGTACGAACGCAGCGTACGATCCAACGCAACCTGGATCGTTCGCAGAAGAAGGAATATGTCCCCCTTAGCGATCGGCGGACGCAGGATCCAAATGAATCTCCACCTGCGATCGTTGTGGTGATGGGACCCAAGGGAGTCGGAAAGAGTACCCTCATTCGATCCTTGGTCAAGTACTACACAAATCACAACCTTACCAGTATCACAGGTCCGGTCACAGTCGTAACGGGCAAAACTAAACGCGTGACTTTCATGGAATGCCCCAACGACACCTCGAGCATGTTGGACTGTGCCAAAATTGCAGATTTGGTCCTCTTATGCGTCGATGCAAAGTTTGGTTTTGAGATGGAGACGTTTGAATTTTTAAATATCCTTCAGACTCATGGATTTCCGAAAGTAATGGGCGTCTTTACCCACCTTGATGAGTTCAAGACTCCAAAGAATTTGCGGAAAACGAAGAAGCTATTAAAACATCGATTCTGGACAGAGATTTATGACGGGGCCAAAATGTTCTACTTTTCTGGTATCGTCAATGGAAAATATCTCAAACATGAAATCAAGCAGTTGACGTTGTTTATGTCTCAAGTTAAGGTACGTCAAAATACAAGGAATGAATCTCGAAACGAGCCCTCGTTGTGAAGAAAAGAAACTTTTGGTGACTTCTTCTGATAATGATGAAGACACTGAAGACGCACATAGTGCAATCTTCTGAATGGTGGTAGTGGGGATGTATGTAGGTTGAGGATTTTTCCGAATCTGTGTGACTGATTCCTCTCGCTTTGCCCTCTTTAGTTTCGACCTCTTATTTGGAGAAATACGCACCCTTATGTCTTGGTGGATCGTCACGAGGACATCACACATCCCAATCTAACTGACAAGGACCCAAGCTGTGATCGCAGCGTTACCTTTTATGGATATGTCCGCGGTAGTCATCTAAAGGGAGGACAAAAGGTTCACATTATTGGGGTGGGTGATTTCAACATGTCAGAGATAGAAACTTTGCAGGATCCCTGTCCGATTCCGGATAAGGAGAAGAAGTCGTTGAAGAAGAAAGATGCTCTGCTTTTTGCTCCACACTCGAATGTTGGCGCCGTATCGTTCGATAAGGATGCAATCTATATTGACATCGGGCGGGCCAACTATACCAAGAAAGACGCCTTGCAAGTGGGTGAAGAAGAAGTCCGAGAGCCGACGTATGACTCAACAGAACCAGCTGGTATGCTGAAGGGCCTTCAGGATATTCCCACCGGTGTAGACGAGCGAATGAGTCGATCGACATTAAGACTTTTCAAGGGCAGCAAGGCTGTCGAAGCATCAGAGGACGTCGATAGCGGAAGTGAAGAGGAGGACAGCGACTCCGATGATGATGATTCGTCAGACGCAGGAAGCACAGGGGAAAATCGATTGACCGTTCCCTGGCATGATCGTCGTGGACGCAGTAACGTAGAGGACGAAGACCGAGCAGAGGATGACGACGACGACAGTAGAGAGGACGAGCAAGACAGCAGCGATGATGATGGAGACCACGACGACGACGACGAAAGCGAGGACGACGACGAAGACGGAGAAGAAGAAGACAGCGAGGACGAGGTGAACAGTGATGCCGAGGAAGATGGCGAGGACGAGGAGGATAGCGAGGATGATGTCGAATCCGAGGATATGCCTAAAGCCTGCTCGTCGAAGCGAGTCCCCATGACGTGGAAAGATGATATTGGGGACCGTGCGGCTAAGTCGTTCTTGGAGAGACAGTCCTCTACGGTGAATCTACAGGACCTAGTCTACGGAACTGGGGGGAAAGTCGTCAGCAACGATGAGGACAGTGAAAGAGAAGCATCTGATGACGACGAGTTCTTCACTCTGAAAAAGTCGAATAGAGAATCGTCGACCCCGCAAGCAACGACCACGCCATCATCCTTGCTCAGCGAACATGATTCATCTCGCTTGATGATACAAAACGAAAATGCCCTGGTTGTCGACGCTTGGCTTGAGGAGGGGGATGGGAGTCTCATCGAGTCGTTAAGGGAGAAGTTTGTGACAGGGAAATGGAACACCGAGAACAGAACCGACGACAATTCATCTGCCAATGGAGATTTCGAGGATCTCGAGACCGGAGAGAAGTTCGGAGAGGATGGGGTTGTGTTATCGGATAACAGCGAGGACGAAGACGATAGCTCTCGAGACAGCAATGTCGATCTCGACGGAATGTCCGATGAGCAAATCAGGCAGTACCATGCAGATAAGAAGGCGAGACAGAAGAAGGGTTTCGACGAAGACTATGACGACGAGAAAAAGACGAAGAAGAGCACTACTGGGGACGAGGAAGATGAAAATGAGTATCTGAATACCCTAAAGAGTCAGAAAGACGATCGCATACGGCGAAACCAGGAAGAGTTTGGCGGAGACGGTGAGCGTTCTCGTCTTCGACACGAGGGTTTTCGCCAGGGTCTCTACTGCCGGATTCGAATCGATGGCGTACCTGCATCGTTCTTGGCTGGCTTTGATCCAGTACATCCTCTAGTCCTTGGAGGTCTCACACCGCAAGAGACCAGCCTTGGTTTTGTCCGCTGTCGTGTCAAGAAACATAGATGGCACAAAAAGATTCTGAAATGCAATGATCCACTAGTGTTTAGCATTGGATGGCGACGGTTTCAAAGTATCCCAACTTATTCTACAGAAGACCAAAATGGTAGACATCGATACTTGAAGTACACCCCAGAGCATATGCACTGCTTTGCTACGTTTTACGGACCTCAAGCTCCGCCGAATACTGGTATCTTGGCAATTCAGAAGATGACTGGCAATATTCCAGGCTTTCGAATAGCTGCGACTGGGGTCGTACTTGAGCTTAATGCCAATTTCCCAGTGGTAAAGAAGTTGAAGTTGGTGGGAACCCCATCGAAGATTTATCGAAATACCGCTTTTATCTCTGGTATGTTCAACAGCGACCTTGAAGTAAGTCGTTTCGAAGGTGCGAGCATCAAGACTGTTAGTGGGGTTCGAGGACAAGTCAAGAAAGCTATCCGCGAGGGTCAACCTGGTTCCTTCCGTG